>OIFO01000307.1_pt1 | contig 1040 bp, 1 predicted proteins | sample 1582101 | NCBI WGS metagenome assembly OIFO01 (sample SAMN07501070, study PRJEB24779) | human gut metagenome | reverse complement strand
GTCCGGTGATCTTGACCGGCGCGATGCAGTTCTTCATGCAGGGCTCCTTCTGCCAGAACGCCTTCTCGCTCGTCGCCCGGTCGTCCATCATGAACCCGCCCTCGTTCGGCATCTTGATCGTGGCGAGATTACTGTTGCTCAGCTCGAAGTTCTGATCGGTGATCACGTCGTTCAGATAGAGCACATAGGCGACCAGCGCGTAGTACTCGTCGACCTTCAGCGATTGCGGGCTGCCGAACGGCATCGCGTGGCGGACGTAGTCGAACAGCGTCGAGGCGTACGGCCAGTAGGAGCCGACCGTCTTGACCGGATTGTCTAATGTCAGCGAGCCCTTGCCGCCGGCGAGCACCGGCCAACGCCCGGCCCCCTCACCGAACTCGCCATGGCAGCTCGCGCAATTATCCATGAACAGCTTCTCGCCCTGGGCGACGGTGCCCTTGCCGACTGGCAGGCCCTGCCCGTCCGGACGCACGTCGATGTCCCAGCCGCGGATTTCCTCGGCGCTCGGCGCCCGGCCGATGTTGAAGCGCTGCGCCGGCTTGGCCTCGGCTTTGGATTCGGTCTTCTCGCCCGGGCCACCGGCGAACGCGACCGAGCCGGCAAGCGCGGCGAGCGCGACGGCTGCAATGATCAGCTTAGGCGACCTCGACATTCTCGACCTCACCATTTGCCTGCACGTGCCAGGTCTGGATGCCATTGTTGTGATAGATGGAGTTGTAGCCGCGCACCTTGCGCAGCTCGGCCTTGTTGTCCGGGCTCACCGTGTACGAATACAGCCCGCTGGTGGAATGCTGGACCGCGTCATCGGGACCACCGTCGCATCCTTGAGCGTCCGCACCAGCAGTCGCGTGGACACCGATTGACCCGGCCACAGCGCGTGGTCCTTGTTGTCGAACACCGCCTTGAGCCGGATCGTTCCACTTGACGTGTCGACCTGGTTGTTCACGACCATCAGCTTGCCCTCGGCGAGCTGCTTCTTGCCGTCGGTGGTGAACGCGATCACCTTCAAGGGCGCGACCTTCTGCGCCTCGTTGATGTAG
>OIFO01000255.1_pt1 | contig 1456 bp, 1 predicted proteins | sample 1582101 | NCBI WGS metagenome assembly OIFO01 (sample SAMN07501070, study PRJEB24779) | human gut metagenome | reverse complement strand
CAATTGTTCTTTAGCCGATGTTTGCCGCGATCAGCATACCACTTTTGGAAGTATGAGTTCCTGGATGTCCAGACGGGACTATAGCGTTAAACAAGCCAAGGCGGATATGGTCCGTGATTATTATGGTGGCGTTGAACCCTCCCGACCGACAACTTCCTCTCCTTCGTTCACTCAAATAGCCCCCGCCATGTTGTCGGAAGAAGAGTTTAGTCTTTCCGGGATCACAATCACCTTTAACAGTGGAACCACCATTTTGGTCAAACGGACCACTCCCGGGGGTATTATTAAAATGTTACGCGATTACGAAAGAAAGGAGGGAGATCCATGTATTCTCTAACATCAGCCAATCGATACTATCTGTACCAGGGCTTTGTCCGTATGAACCTTGGCATTGACGGTTTATTCAAAATCATACGCTCTCAAATGAAGGAGTTGTCCCCATTTCCGGAGATGTATTTTTATTCTTTGGCAAAAACCGGCAGAGTGTAAAAATACTGCGTTGGGATGGTGATGGCTTTCTCCTGTACTACAAGCGTCTGGAAGGTGGAAGTTTTGAGTTGCCGACATTTAACCCCCATATAGGCAATTATGAGATCTCTTATCAGATTTTGTCTTTTATCTTAAATGGAGTGTCATTGAAGTCAGTACGGTTGCGAAAATGTTTTATGATTTAATGTAATATACTGTATATTAGCTATTTGATTTCTTCAAAAAGGCGAATCTCTTAGCAAGCAACAGCGTCTTACTAAGGGGATCGCCAAACTTGTATCAAACACATCCGAACAGCAACAACCCCCTCAACCTGCATTGCCGGAGGAAGAGCGGCAGAAGAGAGAAGCGAAGCAGATAAGCGTAAAGCCAGAAAGAACAATGGGGCCAAACGTGGCATGCATTATGAGATGGAGCAGGAGGAACATGACGTTTATCCCGACGATCCTGATTTTGACATCAATAACGCCCGGCTGGTTACCATCGCTACCTGAATATGTGTCCGCTATGAATGTGTACCCATGCGCTTCATCAAGCACGTCTACAAGATACACACCTATGCGCAAGACGGTCGTCTCTTTGAGGAAAAAACAATCGTTTTTTTGTAATCGGTTGGTAGATAAGACTTAAAGAGTTGAAAGTTCGGTAGCCGGTAGCGATTTGGTAGCTGTGCGGGTTTCGCTGCATTGCTTCGCTTTGCTCTTGGAACTGATGCAAATATAGGGATTTTGACCGAAAAAGGGAAATGTTTCGGGGGATTTTTTATTTTTCGGAATCACCGGATTACAGGAAAAGCATAAAAGCAGGAGGCGGTGCAAGAAACGAGGTTGCACCCGTGGTTTTACAAGAAGTATAAAGTATTGATTTTCAGTGTGTATTTCTGTGGTGCAAGAAGGTGTGTCGTAATGCACGATGCACCTCTTTTTTGTTCATCACTATACAAATCTGTTCATTTTCTTTAAGCTGC
>OIFO01000246.1_pt1 | contig 1595 bp, 1 predicted proteins | sample 1582101 | NCBI WGS metagenome assembly OIFO01 (sample SAMN07501070, study PRJEB24779) | human gut metagenome | reverse complement strand
GGGTCTCACATGCGGTGTCGGAGAACCCGGATGTCGCGCTCGCCTGCGCCCTGCGGGCTTTGGCGTGCGCTCATCCGGGCTTCTGTAACGGGCCTTGGCTTGTCAATCCCAATTCTGCATGTCCTCTCGCCGGGCCCTTGCTTCTGTACGGGGTCGGCGCATGGCCGCCACCTGTTGGGCTGCGTAAGAGGAACCGGCCGGCCAATCTACGGAGAGCGTGGTTTTGAACCGACTGCCCGGATGGCGGCCTGACCGGATCCATCGTCCCGGCGAAGGGACCCTGCTCGGGGAGAGCCTGGTGTCGTGGCCCGCCCAGAACTCGATCGATGCTCCCCTAGGTCGCGGCAGCCTTGGCCGCGGGGTTGAACGGCATGTTGTCGGCGAGCATGCGGTGAAGGATCACGGCAAGCTTGCGCGCCAGAGCCACCTTGGCTTTGCGCGGGCCGGCGCGCCTGGCGACCCGCATCGCCCAGCTCTTCAGCTGTGAGCAGTTCTTGACCGGCTTGGTCAGCATGATGTGCGCCGCCTGATAGAGCGCCTCGCGCACCGACGCATCGCCGACCTTCGTGATGCGGCCGCTATAGTCGGTCTCGCCGGACTGGTACCGTCTCGGCGTGAGGCCAAAATGCGCGCCTGTCGCCTTGGAGCGGAAGCGCTTGGGGTCGTCGATTGCGACCATGTAGGTCAGCGCGACGATCGGGCCGACGGCCGGCGTGGTCATCAACAGCTTGGCCTGCGGATGCGCCTTCGCGAGCTGTTGCACCTGCTTGTCCAGCTTCTTGAACTCGCGCAGCAGCACCGTATGAGCCTCGAGCAGCGCCTGCACGACCAGCGTCAGTCCCGAATGGCCAGCCACCAGCGCCTCGATTCGCGTCGCGAAGCTGCGATCGGTGGTCTTGCCGACCTTCAAGCCGAAGCCCCGTAGCACGCCGCGCAAACAGTTCTCGACGTCGTGCAGCTTCGATTGCAGCAGCTTGCGTGCCGTAAGAACCGCACGCATCTCCTGCGCCTCGATCGATTTGCAATGAACCGGACGGAACCAGCCAAGCCGCATCAGCTGGGCAATACCCCTTGCATCGTTGCGGTCGGACTTCACCGACATCGCCCTGAAGGCGTCACGCACGTGCCGCGTCTCCAGCAGTTCGACCCGCTGACCCGCCTCCTGCATCGCCGCATACAGCCATTGCGACAGCGGCCCTGCCTCCAGACCGATCCGCTCAACCTCGATGCCGAACTGCTTGAACCAGCCGATCAAGACTGCCGGCTCACTCTCGACTGCCGCTTCCCGAACGATCTTGCCCGCCCCATCGACAATGCAGCCGCCGAGGATTTCAAAGACACGTCAATTCCGGCATAGTGGTTCATGGTCGTCCCCTAATGATGCGAGGAGCGGGCTTGCCCGACTCCGTTGAACACCATCAATTTGAGGGACGACCACCTTTCCGCCAACCGGGCGGCACGCGAACGCGCTCCCAAATAGCGCAGGAGTGAGCGTGCCGCTCGGGTGGTCGGCCCGTTACCCCATCTACGATCCTGTTGAAACGGGTGTGGGCGCGCCGCATCTCGAACCAGGAGGCCCCCGGCGCTACCCCAGC
>OIFO01000214.1_pt1 | contig 3138 bp, 4 predicted proteins | sample 1582101 | NCBI WGS metagenome assembly OIFO01 (sample SAMN07501070, study PRJEB24779) | human gut metagenome | reverse complement strand
GCCGTCGCCAGTCAGGCCGCGAAGCGTCCGCCGGTAGTCAACTATCCGGGGGAAGGTTTCCGGGAAATGACAAAGGCACAGTGGGCCGCCCTGCCCCGGGACTGTAAGGCCGTGCGCAGTGTGGCAGAAGCAGAAGACCACGGGGCATACCGGTACCGCCGCACAATGGACAATAATTTCCGCCTGGTGAATGTGTATATCTCCGACATGAAAATCACGGAAATCCCACAGAAATAAGGTATATCCCCCCGGGAAAATCCCCGGGGGATGACGGAGATAATGATATGCACAGTCAGTTAAGAGAACGTATCCGGCTGATGCGCGCAAGGCTGGATAACGCCGCGCCGGTTGCTGAAATCCGGGCTGAATCTCAGCTTTTTGTGACTCCTGCCCCGGTCTGTGATCGCCTGGTGATGCTGGCGGAGATCAGCAACCGTGATCACATTCTGGAACCCTCTGCCGGCACCGGGGCCATACTGCGGGCGATTCGGGATACCGCGCCGGGGGCCATGTGTGATGCGGTGGAAATCAACAGCGGGCTGGTCCGGTATCTGCGGGAAAATTTTAACGGTGTCAGGGTTCAGTGTGGCGACTTCATGGAATGGCTGCCGGTGCAGTATTACAGCCGGGTTATCATGAATCCGCCGTTCAGCCACGGGCAGGATATCCGGCATATCCTGCGGGCCTTTTCCCTGTTGCGTCCGGGTGGCGTGCTGGTCGCCGTCTGTCTCAACGGACCACGCCAGCAGGAGAAGCTGTTACCGTTTTCTGACGTCCGCGAGGAGCTGCCGCGCGGCACGTTTGCTTATACCGATGTCCCGACGATGATTATTCGTCTGCGTGCCTGATGACACAGGGCCGGCGGGAGGATAAATGCCTGTCTGCCCGCGCCGGGAAAAAACGCGCGCCGGTGGCGCTGAAAGGGGCCGCGCTCACGCGCCGCCCCTTTCATTACGCGGACGTTCTGATGGGGGCTTCTGTCTTTTCAGACCTGTCATTTGTCTGTTACTGATGATGTTGTTGTTCCTGCTACTGCTACTGCTACTGCTACTGCTACTGCTACTGCTACTGCTACTGCTACTGCTACTGCTACTGTTCTTCTTTTTCCTGCTGCTCTGATTCTGACTACTGCAGTGTTGTCCTGTCTGCCGGGCGCACCTTCGGCTCCCGGCTGCCTGGCGGCATCCGGTCGTCAGGCCCGACTCCGACAGGCAGCTGCTGGCGCACCTGCCAGTCTCCGCCGAACCCGCTGGCGCGGTTTCGGGCTGTCGCTACGGTCCGATGCGTGAAAACCCCTGGCTTGCAGCGACCGTTCCGGTCGCGCCGCCTCTGTCGCGCCGTGGCCTGCGCTCCTGGCATCCCGGCAAAAGACCGCCGGGATGTAAGGGGCAACGCCGTTTCGCAAACCGCGCTTCACGTCGTTGCGGCGGGTCCCTGCCCGTTGTTCTGTCCGGTGCCATTCACCTGTTTAAGCCCCTGTCGCCGGGGGCAAAGACAGCCACAACCGTCTCCGCCAGTCCAGGGGTGAAATGCACATCCCGCAAAACTTTTTGCCCAGAAGCAGGCAAAAACTTTTGCGGTCTGCCCCCGGACAGTCGTTTCCGTCCGTGGCAGTGATGCCCCTTGCGGCGAAGGTTCTCAAAAAGGTGATGGTGAATACCGGAGGGAACAAAAGGCAGGTCCCCGCAAAACGTCAAAACCGCGGCTCCCGAAACTCAAAAGATGATGGGGGCTGAAAACATCAACAGAAGGAGGCACATCATGGCAGTTCGTGGCATTAACAAGGTCATTCTCGTAGGACGCCTGGGAAAAGATCCGGAAGTCCGTTACATCCCCAACGGGGGCGCAGTGGCAAACCTGCAGGTCGCCACGTCGGAAACCTGGCGTGACAAACAGACAGGGGAGATGCGGGAGCAGACAGAATGGCATCGCGTGGTGCTGTTCGGCAAGCTCGCGGAAGTGGCTGGCGAATATCTGCGCAAGGGCGCGCAGGTCTACATCGAAGGTCAGCTTCGCACCCGTAGCTGGGAAGATAACGGTATCACCCGTTACGTCACCGAAATTCTTGTTAAGACCACAGGCACCATGCAGATGCTGGGACGTGCCGCAGGTGCTCAGACTCAGCCGGAAGAGGGGCAACAGTTCAGCGGTCAGCCTCAGCCGGAACCACAGTCGGAGGCCGGTACGAAAAAAGGTGGCGCAAAAACGAAAGGCCGTGGACGTAAGGCCGCGCAGCCCGAGCCTCAGCCGCAACCGCCGGAGGGGGAGGATTACGGGTTTTCAGACGATATCCCGTTCTGATCGGGCTGACTGTGATAACCGCCCCGCCCCGTTCTGTGCGGGGCATCACCGGAGAGATGAGAATGAGCGAATATTTCAGAATACTTCAGGGGCTGCCTGACGGTCCTTTTACCCGCAAACATGCCGAAGCTGTTGCCGCACAGTACCGGAACGTCTTTATCGAGGATGACCACGGCGAACAGTTTCGCCTGGTTGTCCGTAATAACGGTGCAATGGTCTGGCGTACCTGGAATTTTGAGGACGGTGCCGGGTACTGGATGAACCATGTCATCAGGGATTTCGGGATTCTTAAGTAAGAGAGGTGCCGGACGGGGACACGTCCGGCAGACAATCATTATTACCGTTTTGGGAGGTACTAACTATGTCAGTTACAGAGTCTAAGGCAAAAACGGAGCGTAAATCCAGCCGTAAACCTGCAAAAACGCAGGAAACAGTCCTGTCTGCCCTGCTGGCGCAGACGGAGGAAGTGAGCGTGCCGCTGGCCTCACTGATTAAATCACCGCTGAATGTGCGCACGGTGCCGTATTCTGTGGAGTCCGTCAGCGAACTGGCTGAGTCCATTAAGGGCGTTGGCCTGTTGCAGAATCTGGTCGTGCATACCCTGCCTGGTGACCGTTACGGTGTCGCCGCAGGTGGTCGCCGACTGGCTGCACTCAACATGCTGGCAGAGCGCAACATCCTTCCGGCTGACTGGCCTGTACGCGTGAAGGTTATTCTGCAGGAACTGGCGACTGCCGCATCAATGACTGAAAACGGTCATCGTCGGGATATGCACCCTGCCGAACAGATTGCCGGATTCCGCGCAATGGCGCAGGAAGGCAAAACACCTGCGCAGAC
>OIFO01000077.1_pt1 | contig 52439 bp, 49 predicted proteins | sample 1582101 | NCBI WGS metagenome assembly OIFO01 (sample SAMN07501070, study PRJEB24779) | human gut metagenome | reverse complement strand
CGTTTACGCCGCATCCGGCTATCGGTGCACAGTGCCTGATGCAACGCTGACGCGTCTTATCAGGCCTACGAGTCCGCGCCTGTTTTTATGCGTGTGCCCATTTGTAGGCCGGATAAGGCGTTCACGCCGCATCCGGCAATCGGTGCACAACGCCTGATGCGACGCTGACGCGTCTTATCAGGCCTACGAGTCCGCACATATTTTTATGCTTGTGCCCGTTTGTCGGCCCGAACTTACTGCAGCAGGCTGGAAACCATGCTGGACATGCTGTTGGACTGTTTCAGCATGGTGATACCGGTCTGCATCAGCACCTGTTGTTTGGTCATATTGGACGCTTCCGTCGCGTAATCGGTATCCATGATGTTGCCGATAGCCACTTCGGTGTTGTCCTGCATGCTGGTCAGGTTGTTGGCGGTGTCATTCAGACGGTTGATAGATGCACCCAACTTGGACTGAATCTGAGAAACGTCATCCATCGCGGTAGAAATGCTGGTGATCATCTGGTTAGCCGAGCCAGACGCAGTCAGTTCAGTACCGCCAGAAACGCCTGCGGTGCCAGTGGTGTCAGCCTGATCCGCACTAAAGGAGTTGCTGATAGCAGAAAGGTCAGTCACCAGCGTGTTCAGTTGGCTTGAAATGTTCACGGTCATGGTGTCGGAAGATTCCGCGCCCACCTGGAAAGTTACCGCGCTCTGGAACAGACCGTCAGTACCGGTGTTGCTGGTGCCGGAAACACCGAACAGGTTGGTGCCGCCGTAAGTAGTGTTTTGCAGCATGTCAGACATCTGCTGGCCCAGTTCGTCGTATTCGTCCTGCATCGCCTGCAGGTCGTCGTCGCTGTAGGTGCCGTTCGCTGCCTGCGTTGACAGGTCTTTCATACGCCCCAGCACGTCAGACATTTCGTCGAACATGCTGTCAGCGGTTTGCAGCATCGCGGTAGCATCATTGATGTTGCTCAGCGCCACACCCATACCGCTGGACTGTGCCGTCAGACGGTTAGCAATTTGTTTGCCTGCGGCGTCATCGGCAGAAGAGTTAATCCGGTTACCTGTCGCCAGGCGTTCCATAGAAGTAGACAGAGAAGAGCTGCTTTTGCTGATTGCATTAACGGCGGCCATTGAGGCGTTATTGGTGTTAATAGATAACATGATACTGCTCCTTGGGATTAATCGTGTTCGTTTCGATACCCTGTAAAAACGACACCTCGGGAGCAAACTTAAAATCGCCGTTAAAATTTTTTCGCCACGTATTATCCGATGCCACTTTTAGCTAAAAAAAGCAGAGTTTAAATTCAGATAAAAAGATTATTAGCAATATCTGCCACATGGCCAGGTATCAAAATATGTCTTTATCAAATGCTTGATATAGTTAAGATTGTCATCAATTAACGCGTTTTCTTCTCAATGTACTGATGCCAAAATTTACATTGCGTTGCAAATAGTACACGTTTGGCTATTGTACCTGTCCTGTCATTTCGTTACATTTCCACGCCATATAGTGATTAAGAATAATCCTATTACCATAAAATATTAATTATCACGCAGAAAAATCATCTTCTCAGGGACGTATAAGACTGTGCTTTATGCAAAGCACTATCAGGAAACATTTATCCCTTGCTAAGGTAAACTCAACTATGAGTATTATTATCAACAACTGGCGGATGGACCCGTCGCTTAATGCCTTAATACATTGCGAAACGGGTGAAACACGTCGTCTCGGCGAATACCATTTTATTTTGCTGGAAACATTAGCAAAAAATGCCGATGTGGTTTTATCGCGATCTTATTTATGTGCCGAAGTATGGAAGAACCGCATAGTCGGCGGTAACAGCCTGCCGACGGCGATCCATGCGTTGCGCGTTGCTATCGATGATGATGGCAAACAACAGAACATTATTAAAACAATTCCGAAGAAAGGGTACCTGTGCAATAAAGAGTATGTGTCTTTTCCGGAGTCATCGCCTGCGGAAGCGCTGATTATTACCGACCAGATACAGAAAACAACGCCAGAAGAGATATCTTCGACAACACCGCCTGTACCTGTTAGAAAAAAACATAAAGGACTGATGGGGCTGGCGTTGGCCGCGGCTGTTATATTGGTTGGCTCAACCGTGGGGTATTCACACTTGAAAAGTACACCTGACGCCCCGCAACTGGTAAAAGAGTCAATTAACAGTCCAAGAATAAAAATATTTCATCTTAGTTCTGGAAAGGAAAATAATTCCGTACCGTTACTGTCACAAATCCTCGCACCAGGAAAAGACAAACTCGATAATTTATTGTCAGCGCATAATATGACAATGACAACCTATTATAAATATGTTCGTAACCGACTGGAAAGCGATATTGTTCTGCGTAACCAGTGCAACGGCAGCTGGCAATTAACCTTTAATGTGGAAGGTTGGCAGAACAGCGATATTAATAGCGCGATGTATCAGAATTTAGAGAAGTTGTTAAATACTGTGCAGAAATGCTGACAAGTGCCAATATATGCCGGATGCGACGCTAAACGCGTCTTATCCGGCCAACCGATAATTATCCCAATAAATTCCTCACCGTCTGGCTGGAAATTCGCGCCTGACCGTTCACCGCCTGCAATAAAATCTGATAGTTATGATTGGCGCTATCCAGCACGCCGCCGAGGTTCTCCGATGCCTGCACCGCGTTTTCCGTTTGCGGGAAGCGTGACATGCCGTCGATCAACTGGCGGGCTTTTTCCTGCTGCACCGCCATCTGCGCGCGCTGCTGATTAATGCTTTCTAACGTCTGGGAAATCCCCGCCCCACCCTGTTGCAAACTTTGCGCTAAACGCACGGCCTGCGACGGTTCGGCAAAGGTTTTTAGTGGCATAAACGCCGACTTATCACCATCGGTGCGCACGCTTAAGGTGCGCTCGATGTCAGGCCACTGTTTTTCGGTGGTGGAGAAACTGATGCCGTCCGCTTGCTGATGTACCTGCACGCCCACGCGGCGCAGGGCGTTGGTCAGGCGCGTCTGGTACTGCCCGGCGCTGTCATCCTCAGACAGCATCACCGCCGAAAGCTGGGTCTGCCGCCCGTCAGAGACACTGAACATGCGCGTTCCCGGCGTGGGATTGTGTACCAGATTCGCCAGATCCGGCGAGTGGAAGGTCACCCGCGCTTCGCCCTGCAACACTGGTTGTAACTCGCGGTCCACCGCGCCGCCGGAAAGCGCGGCGCGTTTGTCCAGCATCTGCATCAGCGCCGTACTCTGCGCCTGCCCGCCCTTACGCTGGCTGTGACGATAGTCGAGCAACTGCTGTTCCAGTTGCCCGAGATAGTGATCCGCCTGCTGCAACGTGGTGAGCTGGTCGTTAAGCTGTACGCTGTAACGCTGCGGGCGAGTGGTAATCAGCGGCGAGGCCGGATATTCACTCGCCGTCGCCGGGAGTTTTTGCCGCACCGCCTGAGTGGACGCAACGGTTGACGACGATACCGCAGCGCTATGTGCGCCGCCGGTGGCGAGTGATGAAGATGTAAGTCCGACCTGCATACTGTTCCTGAAAGAGTTAGAGAACGCTGAACAAATTCAACTCACTCACTTTCGAGTAAGTCTTGAGGGTAGCTTCCATTGCCACTTCCAGTCCGGTAAAGGTGATCGACGCCGGACCGTAATCGAGATCCTGCAATGAACCAATCAATTCATCATTAGATGTCGAGATATCGGTCTGTGCATCGCTCAACATCGACATGGTGTTTTGTGTCTCGCCGAGCGACGCAATCGAGGCGTTGAGGTCGTCCGAGGCGGTGTCCACCACATCGACGGCGTTCTGAATATCGCTCTGCACCTGCGGATCTGCCGGGTCGACGTCCGGGTTTTGCAGTTCCTGCGACAAGGAATTAAGCGTGTTAAGCACGTCTAAATTGCTACCGAAAAAATCGCTCGCCGCCACGTTGGTGTCCACTTCCACACCGTTCGACACGGTAGTCTGGCGATGGTCGCTGTTGCCCTGATAGCTATAGCTGTCGGTGACGCCATCGCCATCATCGTCTACCGCGACAATCGGCGGCTGATCGTTGATGGTGCCGCCAAACACGTAGTGCCCGTCTTCGTCCTGATAATTGAGCGCCGCCACCATTGAATCGGTGAGCGACTCAATATCCTGGCCGAGGCTTGCCAGCGAATCGGCGGTATTGGTGCCGTTCGCCGCTTCAAGCAGGTCGTCGCGTACCACCAGCAGGCTGTTGTTGACGCCATCGAGAATCGATTCCTGCTGGCTTAAGCCCGCCGACGCGGAGTCGATATTGCTCTGATACTGTTCAATCGCCGACTGCTGGCGGTTTAACTGGGTGATGCGCGTGGCGGCGATTGGGTCATCCGACGGCTGCAAAATTTCCTTGCCGGTTGCCATCTGCTCGACCACATGCGCCAGAGAGCCGGAGAGATTATTAAAACTTTGCGTCATCGAGACGTAGGTTTGTTGGGTGGTTACTCGCATTTTCGCGCTCCCGCTTAGCTGCACATTTCCAGCACCGAATCGAAAATCTCGGCCCCGGCGGAAATGACTTTCAGATTAGCTTCATAAATTTGTTGATAGGTGATCAGGTTCACCGCTTCTTCGTCCATGCTGACGCCGCTGACGCTACTCTGCTGGTTTTGCGCTGCGGAATAGACATTGGACGCGGCATCGACTTCCGTCTGATTTTGCTGACTGTAAATGCCGATATTGCTGATGATTGACGAGCACGCCTGCCCGACCGTCACACTGCCGAGGTTGGCTATCTCCAGCGGTTCGGTGGAGATATTGATCAGCGCCTGCAGGTTGTCGCTGTTGCCGCTTTCGTCCGGTGAACTGGAAAACGCCAGCTCATCGGCAGTGATATCCGGGTTAACGGTCAGTGGGCCATCGGCATTGCTGGCGTCATAAATAAACAGTGGCTCGCCGGGGTTACCGTTGAGATCGTAGCCCTGCGCCAGCTGGTTGTTGACCGCATCGGCGAACTGCGACGCCATGCTGTTGATGGTGTCGGTCAGCGGCGTCAGCACGTCGTTTTGATAGTCGAACAGAGCGCCTAACGAACCGCCAGTGTCGGTGGTCATGGTCGAGGTGGTGCCAGCGAAAGTCAGCGACATGGTCGGTGTGCCGTCGGCGTTGGTTTCCAGCGCGATGGTCGAGCTTTGCTGCCCGCTCACCAGCGGCTGACCGTTTTTCAGGGTGACGTTGTAGTTGCCCTGGTCGTCAATATTGACCTGCACGTCCATCATTCCGCTCAGTTCTTCCACCATCTGATCGCGGGCGTCGTACAGCGCGGAGGCGTTATCGCCGTTGGCTTCGGCCTGAGCGATTTGCTGGTTATAGCTGGCGATGCCGCTGGTCAGCGTATTGATTTGCGATACCATCGCCTGCTGCTGACTGATGATTTCCGTGCTTTGCGAGTCGATGTAATCCAGCGTGTTGTCGATGCGCAACGACAGCGCCCCGGCTTCGCTGATCACCTGCTCGCGCAGGGCGGAATCATCGGGGCTGGTGGTCGCTTCGTTAAGGGCAGCGAAAAAGTTATCGAAGCCGCCGCTCAGACTGCTGTTATCGTCGCTCAGTACCGCTTCCAGTTGTGTGAGATACCCTTGTTGGGTGCTGTAATAGCCGTAATCGCTGGCGGCATACCATACCTGATTAACCTGATACTGGTTGGAGACGCGGCGAATACTGTCGACCTGCACGCCGTTACCAGCGCTGTTCGGCGAACCACCGCTGGCACCGATGGTGCTGATCTCCGCCACCTGGCGGGTGTAGCCCGTGGTCATGGCGTTAGCGGTGTTTTGCGCCGTGACGTTCAGCTCCACCTGCGCCGTTGATGCGCCGCTGTAGCCGATGTTAATCATGTCCATGTTGGGTCCTTACCGGTAAATCGTGCCGGTTAAAAGCGGCGTGAAGTTGGGGATTCTTAAGTTCCGTAAACCGGGTGCCAAATGCCGGATGCGGCGTAAACGCCTTATCCGGCCTACATACTACATACGGGCGACTCGTAGGCCTGATAAGACGCGACAGCGTCGCATCAGGCACCGAACGCCGAAGCCTCATTTATGCCTGGGCGACAACTGCTTCACAAGCATCGCCGCAATCCCAATCCCGTGCTGCTGCGCCAGGGTGTTACACAACTCATCGTCATAAAACCCCTGCATCATGCGCACCGAATCGCTGTTAAACGGGTTATCTTTCGAATCAAACAACTCGTTGGTTTTACGCATCTCTTTCAGCATGTTGCGTAAAAAAATCGCCTCAAACTGCTCCGCGGCCTGCTTAATATCATTGGCCTGAACCTTCGGCCCCATTAACGCATCGCTGCCGTCAATCCCGCCGCTGGCGTTCACTTTCATCAGATCACCTCCAGGTCGGCATCCAGCGCGCCCGCCTCATGCAGCGCCTGTAAAATCGACATAATGTCGTCCGGCGTTGCGCCTAAACTGTTCAGCGCATTGACCAGCGTTTTCAGGCTGCTCGACTCCGGCAAACTCACCACGCCCGGGCGCGCATGATTCACCGCGATATTGCTCTGCGGCGTTACCGCCGTGCGCCCGCCCGCAAAAGCATTTGGCTGGCTGACGTTGCTGGTTTCGTTAATCGAGACGGTCAAACTGCCGTGCGACACCGCCGCCGCATGCAGCGCAACGCCATCGCCCATCACCACCGTGCCGGTACGCGAGTTAAACACCACGCGGGCGCGGATTTTCTCTGCCTGCACCTGTACATCATCCAGTTGCGACATAAATGCCACCCGCGCGCCGGGGCTGGTGGGCGCACGCACGCTGACGTTGGTAGAGCTCTGCGCAGTAGCAATGCCGCCAAACGAGGCGTTAATCGCCGCCGCAATATTGTTGGCATCTTTAAACGACGGACGTTTCAGGTTGAGGGTGATAGTGTCGCCCATCTGAAAATCGCTGGGGATCTCGCGCTCTACCGTTGCGCCGTTAGGAATTAACCCGGCGGTTGGCGTATTAACCGTTACGCTCGAACCGCTGGCCCCGGTGGCAGTCATCCCGCCCACCACCACGCTGCCCTGCGCCAGCGCATAAACTTCGCCATCCGCGCCGTGCAACTGGGTCAGCAACAAAGTGCCGCCACGAATACTTTTGGCATCGCCAATCGACGAAACAGTGACATCGATGGTCTGCCCGCGCGAGTACATCGGCGGCAGCGTGGCGCTCACCGCTACCGCGGCGACGTTTTTCACCTTCGGATCGATTTTATTTGGCAGTTGCACGCCAAACTGGCGCAGCATATTGGTGATGGTCTGGTTGGTGAATTTGACCTGGTTTTTATCACCAGTACCGTCGAGGCCTACCACCAGGCTGTAGCCGACCAGTTGGTTTTCACGCACGCCCTGTACGTTGACCAACGACTCCAGCGATTGCGCCAGCGCCACGCCGGGCAGCGTCAGACTTACAGCGATCGCTGCGGCCTTTATCCAGTTTTGCATTGCACTCTCCGGCATTAAATCGGGAACAGAGGATGGTTAAACAGCCGCGTCAACCAGCCTGCGGCGTTGGCGTCGCTTAACGCGCCGCGTCCGGCATAGGAGATGCGGGCATCGGCGATCCGCTGCGAGGAAACCGAGTTGTCGTTTTGGATGTCGTCGGCGCGCACCAGGCCGCTTAAGCGGATGTACTCATCGCCCTGGTTGAGAGTCAGCCATTTTTCGCCGCGAATTTCCAGGATGCCGTTAGGCTGCACCGCATGGACGGAAACGGTGATCTCCCCGCGCAGGCTGTTCTGCTGCTGGGAAGTGGCGCTGCCGTCAAAGTCGCGGTTGGCGTCGATAGAGCCGGAAAGTTTATCTTTGGTGTGTCCAAAAATCGTGGGCGCGCCGATATCGACGGTGTTGCTTTTGCCGAAGTTGGTTTTCGCCTGTTTGCTCGACTGGGTGGACTCTTCGAGGATCACCGTCAGGATATCGCCCACGCGGTAAGCCCGCCGGTCGGCGGTGAGCGACCAGTTGTAGCCGGTTTCAAACACGCCCCCGGCACGCCCGTCTGCCGGAGGCGGCGCTTCGGTGGTTGGTGGCGCAAAGTATGCGTCGTCTTTTTTGACCAGAATGGCCTGCGATTCACACCCGCTAAGGAGTGGAAGCAGCGCCACCAGCCAGAGATAATTTTTCACGTTCTGCCTGTTTAAATACAGTGAGTTATGTGCTCTTGTAGGTCGGATAAGACGCGTCAGCGTCGCATCCGACATTTCGGCCTTACAGCGTCTGGCTGATGTACTGCAACATATCGTCCGCAGCCGAGACCATTTTGGCGTTCATCTCGTACGCCCGTTGCACCGTAATCATCGCCACCATCTCGTTGACGATATCCACGTTCGATCCTTCCAGCGCGTTGTCCTGCAAGGTGCCAAGCCCATCTTCGCCCGGTACGCCTTCGGTCGGCTGACCGCTGGCGGCGGTTTCCAGATAGAGGTTGTCACCCTCAGCGGAAAGCCCGGCCGGGTTGGCGAAGTTCACCAGCGTCAGTTGCCCTAACTCAGTCACGTCGCTGTCGCCGGGTAAGATCGCCGTCACCGTGCCATCCTCACCAAAAGCAACATTAGTCGCCCCCGCCGGAACGTCGATTTCCGGCTGCAACGGCAAGCCCTGCGAGTTGGTCAGTACGCCGTCAGCGTTCACCTGCAAGTTGCCGTCGCGGGTATAAGCGATATCGCCGTTGGCCTTTTGCACCTGCAAAAACCCCTGCCCCATAATGGCGACATTCATCGCGTTGTCGGTGGTTTCGACGTTGCCTTCGGTGAAGGTTTTCTGAGTGCCGACAATGCGTACGCCGCTACCGAATTGCAGCCCGGTCGGCATAATGTTGTTCTGATCGAGCATCGCGCCCGGCGCTTCCTGGGTCTGGTAAAACAGATCCTGAAACATCACCCGGTCACGCTTGAAGCCGGTGGTGTTAACGTTGGCGATGTTGTTGGCAATCGCGCTCATTTCAGCATCCTGCGCCGAGAGGCCGGTTTTGCTGATCCATAGTGCTGCGTTCATGGTGGTAAATTCCGTGTTATTTTTTGGCCGCGGTTGCCGGATGCGGCGTGAACGCCTTATCCGGCCTACGATGTGCGATTACGAGCCGCGCAATAAGCGGTTGCCCGCGTCGCTGATATCTTCGGCGGTTTTCATCATCTTGATCTGCGCTTCGAACTGGCGGTTCATGGCGATGGACGACATCATCTCGCTCACCGCCGAGACGTTGCTGCCCTCGAGAAAACCGCCGCTGACTTTGATGTTTTCATCGCGCTGGGCCGGAACGCCGTCGGCAGTCACCAGCATCCCTTCAGGATTTTTCGCCAGGTTCGCGACCGGGATATCCACCAGCTTCAGGCGGTCGATATCCATCGTCGCGGTCACGTCACCGTCATCGGGCGTCACGGAGAGCGTGCCGTCGCTGCCAAACGAAGCAATGGCGTTGGGCGGCAGAATGATCGGCCCGTTATCTCCCAGCACCAGATTGCCGTCGATAGTCAGTTGCCCCTGGTCATCCTGCTGAATGTTGCCGTTGCGGGTATACACTTCGTTGCCGTTTTTATCCTGCACAGCAATGTAACCCGAACCCTGAATCGCCACGTCCAGTGGGCGTTCGGTTTTCTCCGCAACACCAGTGCTGTCGTTCACGCCGCTGGCCCCTTCCTGCGCCATATAGCGCGTGTCGAAGCCGCCGCCTTTCACCTTATCGTTAGTCGCCATTGCCATATCGGCGCGAAAACCGTTGGTGTTGACGTTTGCCAGGTTGTTGGCGCTGATCTGCTGCTCGTACAGGGTCTGAGAAGCCCCGCTCAGGGCGGTATAAATCAAGCGGTCCATTACATTGCCTGGAACAGCGCGTCATCGAGCTGCGTGCTGGTGGCGATAACTTTGGTGTTGGCCTGATAGTTACGCTGGGCGGTCATCAGGTTGACTAACTCGCTGGTGATATCGACGTTAGAGCTTTCGAGCACGCCCGACGACAGCGTGCCGCAGGTGCCGGAACCGGGAACGCCAATCAGCGGGGTGCCGGATTCGCCGGTTTGTACCCACGCGGTGCCGCTCACTGCCTCCAGGCCGTTTTCATTCGGGAACGTCGCCAGCACCACCTGCCCCTGCAACATGCGCTCGCCGTTGCTGTAGGTAGCGTAAACTTTGCCATCGTCATCAACCTGCACACCGTTCTGAGTGGCAGAGGCGTAGCCGTCGGCGGCGTTGGTGGTGACCGAAAATTCAGAGCCGTATTGCGTACAGGTCGAGTAATCGACGGTTAAATCGATGGGTGCGGCGGCGTCGGTCTGAAACTCAATGGTCTGCGGCGTGGTTGGCGAGGTCAGTTTCCCGGTGTTCGGGTCGAAGGTTAACGTCGTCGCCGGAACGCCGGTCTGCTGCTGACCGTCGAAGGTGTACTGCACTTCCCAGGTGTTGTCGCTGGTTTTGGTGAAGTACTGGCATACCGAATGTTCGTTGCCTAATGAGTCATACACCGTGGTGGTGTAGCTGTCGGTGTACGAGCTGCTGTTGGTCGCGTCGAACGGTACGGTAGTGCGGTCGATAGCCGCATCGCTGGCATCGAAGTTGGCGGTAAAGGTCAGGCTGCTGCTGGCCTGCGCCGGAATATTACCGGTTTTGATCTGGATATCGGTGACTGTACCGGTTTGCAGGGTGCCCGTGTCATCGACCGGATAGCCCTGCAAATAAGCGCCCGAGGCGTTGACGATATAGCCGTTTTTGTCGGTTTCAAACGATCCGGCGCGGGTATAAGAAATGTTGCCCGCGCTGTCGCAGGTAACAAAAAAGCCGTCGTCGTTAATCGCCAGATCCAGCGCGTTACCGGTGGATACCAGCGAACCGCCGCGCGAAATACTTTGCGCGGTGCCTGCCACGCTGACGCCCATCGCCTGACTTCCGGCATACATGGCTGAAAACTGGGTGGTCATCGACTTATAGCCTACCGTTCCGGCGTTGGCGATGTTGTTACTGATCCCGTCCAGCTGTTCGTTAACGGCATTCAGCCCCGTTGCAGCAATTTCATAACTCATTGTGTCTTCCTGTTAATTCAGATTTTGGCAGCGTGCCCGTTGTTTTGCCGGATGCGGCGTGAACGCCTTATCCGGCCTACGAACGGGTGCAAACATAAAAATATGCGCGAACTCGTAGGCCTGATAAGACGCGTTAAGCGTCGCATCAGGCATCTTGCACCGAACGCCGGATGCGGCGTGAACGCCTTATCCGGCCTACAAAACCATTCGGATTCAATAGTTTCATGTAGGCCTGATAAGCGAAGCGCATCAGGCAATTTGGCACCGGACATCACGCCACATCACTGTCGGCATCGGGTACGCCAAACTGGCTAATCATGGTGAACGGCACTTCGCCTACACCGGCAACGTTAAGCACCGGGGAGCTGCCGTCGAGCGGGATGCGCACATCCTCCACTTCGCCGGAAACTTCAATCGGCACCTCTTCTTCCCCGGTGTTGGTGACCACCGAGACGTCGTAATCGCCCGGCGGGATACCGTAATCCGCCGGATTAATCGAGAAATCCACCTGACCTGGCCCGACGGACGAACTGCCTTCCGGGATCAGCGACACCGTATAGTCATCGCCTGCGGCATCGGTAAAGTGGAGATCGGCGGTGGTACAGGCGTCGTCAAGCGTGGCGCGACCATTAATGGTCTGGTCGCTCACCTGCAAGGCGGTGGTCTGCACCATAATGTCGTCACCCACCAGGTTGCCGAGCGCCATCACCTGAATGTTGCTCATCAGCACCGCGTTGGTGTTGGCCTGCACGCTCATCTCTTCCATCATCGCCACCTGCGCCATCGAAGAAAGCTGGTCGATATATTCGGTGGCGTCAGTCGGGTCGGTCGGGTCCTGGTTTTGGATCTCAGCGACAAACAGCGTCAGGAAGGTATCGACGGGCGAGCTATCGCTGCTACTTTGCGTGTCGCTGGCCGCCACGTTGTTGCTTTCCGCCGTGGCGGTCGGCTGCGGTGATTGCGCATTCAGCGCCAGGGTATTCATCAGGCTTCTCCCAGTTTCAGCAAACTTTGCTGCATACTTTTCACGTTGTTGAGCACATCGACATTGGTTTCGAAATCGCGCGAAGCCGACATCATGTCCGCCATCTGTTCCACCACGTTGACGTCGGGATACCAGACATCCCCGTTAGCATCGGCGAGCGGCGAATGTGGTTCATAGCGTTTCACAGCTCCGCCGGTTTGCAGCACGTCCTGCACCTGCACACTGGCACCGTCAATGGCATGACGATGTGTACCCGCCAGCAAACTGTGGTGATACACCGCCGCAAACACCGGGCTGCGCGCTTTATATGCCTGCGCCTCGCTGCTGGCGGGCGCATTGGCATTCGCCAGGTTACTGGCAACGGTATTCAGACGCAGCGTTTGCGCCGTCATCGCCGAACCGGAAATCTGATAGATATCAGTAAATGACATGCTTATTTCCCTTCAATGGCCTCTCTGATGCCGCTGATTTGCAGATTCAGAAAGGTCAGACTGCTTTGATAATCCATACTATTTTGTGAAAACCGCGCTTGTTCGCTGTTCAGTTCCACGGTGTTGCCATCTTCCGACGGCTGCATCGGCACACGGTACTGGACATCCACCGCCGCGTTATTTGCCCGTTGCATCTCCCTGGCAAAATCAATATCTTTAGCCTTGAAATTTGGCGTATCGACGTTCGCCAGATTCGCAGTCAGTAGCTCGGTCCTCTCAAGACGTAACTTCACTGCCTGCGGATGTACTCCCAATGCCTGCTGAAAACTGATCCCCATTTCCTGCGTCACTCCTGCTTCAATCCGCATACGCTAAGCAATCGCCGTGCCATTTTTTAAGTGACTGAAGAGAAAGGGTTTATGAGTTTTCAATTTTGCAGGCGGAAGTTTTATTTCCTCCTGGCGCTGGCCTTACCGGGCTACGCCGCCGTCCATCCCGTGCAGCACAGCGCGCGGGAACAAGTCAACGCCCAGGTACTGAATGCCGCCAGCCAAAAAATTGAATCGCTGGCGCAACAGCGGCGCTGGCATGACTATCGCTACACCTTTAAGGTCTACATTCCCTCGCAGATTGCGACCGCCGCGCCCTGTACTAAAACACCCGGCGTTACGCTGACTTCGCCTGGGGACATCGCCCTCAACCGGATGAACTTCACCGTCAGTTGCCCACAAAGCTGGCAGATGAACGTAGCGGTGCGTCCGGATGTACTGGTGCCAGTAGTAATGGCGAAGTCACTGGTTGCCCGCGATACGCCGCTCACCGCGAATGATGTGGAGTTGAAGCCTTACAACGTCAGTGCCCAGCGCCGGGAGGTGTTGATGGAACCCAATGACGCGATTGGTTTCAGCAGTAAACACGCGCTGCAACCGGGCAGGCCAATCACCAAAGAAGAACTGATATCTCCGGTGCTGGTCGAGCGCGATCAACCGGTGATGATTGTTTACCAGAGCGCGGGGATCACCGCCTCAATGCCCGGCGTAGCACTGAAAAATGGTCGCAAAGGGGAAACGGTGAAGGTGCGTAACGCCAGCAGCCAGCGGGTCATCAGCGCGATGGTGGCGGAAAGCGGCGTGGTGACAACGGTAAGCGCGGAGTAATTTGCGCGGGCGATTAAAGTTTTGCCGCCTGTTAACCGCTTTACCGGAGTAACCCACCCAAAATACCGAGACGAGGTTACGATGAAAATCACCCCGACTATGCCAGGCAATCACCCGACAGCCACAATGGCAGGCTCCAGTCAGCCGCGCAAAAGCACGGCGACCACCGCCACGACGCTGAGCGCCGATGACATTACCCAGGCGGGATTGCAGTCTGCCCAGCAAACGCTGAACGACCAGCAAGAGAGCGATATCGACAGCGACAAAGTGGCACAAATGCAGGCGATGCTAGCCTCCGGCAGCCTGCAAGTGGACACCGAGCAGTTAGCCAGCGACATGCTGAGTTTTTTCCAGAACTAAGAGGCCGATGAAGTGAGTATCCGGTTACAACAGGTGAAGGCGTTGTTGCAGGGAATTCGTGACGACGACGCACTGTACGATTCCCTGCGTGAACTTCTCCAGCGTCAGCGGATCTGCATGATTCGCCGCGCCAGAGAGGATCTGCTGGCGGTAAACGACGAGATAACGCAGCACTATGAGCAGTTGCATGCGCATAGCCATCAGCGGCATAGCCTGCTGAAAATGCTCGGTGTTAGCGTAAATCGTGACGGTCTGGCGCAGGTTTTTGCCTGGCTTCCGGCGGTACAAAAAGCGGCAGCGCAACAGTTGTGGCAACGCCTTGAGCAAAAAGCAGAACGCTGCAAAGCCTATAACGATAAAAACGGCGAGCTGTTAATTCGCCAGTATGAATTTATTCAGGCTTTTTTAGGCAGCGAAGCGGATTTTCTCTATCAGGGATAACGACAATTCCTTCCCCCATCGCGGAAACGGATTTTCCGCCTGATCCCCAATCCTTTGTTTTTGATTAAAAAAATTCCCGGCACGCTTATTGCACATCCTGCAAGGTAATAAAGACTGGAAACTACCTATGAGTTTTATTGAATGTTACGAACCGGAATATGTGCGCAATTTTATGGCACGCCACCCCGATTCGCCTTTATACGTCCGCAAGGTGTGGAAAAACGAGATTCGCCAGAGCCTGATGCTGACAGAGCCAGAAAGCTGCGAAGCGGTGCTCAACGATGCCTGCGCCTTTGATTTACAGCTCACCTACCGCCCGGTGGAAGAAAATGCCGCAGAACTCTCCGCGCGCGATGCGATAGTAAACCAGGCCATTTTGAGCACCCTTACGCTCCCCGATTTAACCCCGGAGCTTTACCTGTATGCCGTCGGAATTGTGCTCTCCCGCGCCAGTAAAATGCCGGGCAGAGATGGAGATATTCTTGCCCGCTTGACGACGCTGCCACAGGCGCTGGCCGATCATGCACAAAAAGGCACGCTACAGGCACAGTTCGCCCAGCTCCCGCCCGTGCCACAGCCGGCGCGCCAGTTGATGACGCTGCTCGGCAGTTGTGCATTTGACTGGTCGATTTTGCCGGAAAGCCCGCGCAAAACTTCCCTGCCGTTGCAAATGCCTTTGCTGACGCTACATGACGCCAACAGCAAAGCCCTGTTACAACAGCAGCTTAAGGTGCAGTGGCAAACCACCTGGCAACAGCATTTTGCCACCGCGCCGTGGATGATGCGTAACTGGCTGATTTACCGCGTTTACCATGAGGTGATTGGACAGGCAGACGGCGCAGATTATTGCCCGCTGGTGTGCGATTTTTATCTTATCCGCACGTTAATCAGTTTATGGACGCTGGATGGTTCTCCGCTGCGACAGGAGGATATTTTCGCCCTCTTCGCCATGTTTGAACGCTGGCGAGAGAGTGAAAATGCCGTGCTGATTCGCCAACAAATTCAGGCTGAACGTTCCGCAGATCCCCTGCTTTATGCGTTTTCACTGCTGTCTTGCTAACGCTTTCTGGCCGGTTTTCCCGGCCTTATCGACTTCGTAAACTATCATGCAAACCCTCATCAAAACACTCGTCACTCACCGCGTAAAACCGTTTGTCAGCGTCGTCACGCCAACCTGGAACCGCGGCGCATTCCTGCCGTACCTGCTTTATATGTACCGCTATCAGGACTACCCGGCAGACCGCCGCGAACTCATCATCCTCGACGACTCCCCGCAAAGCCATCAACACATCATCGACCGCCTGACCAATGGCACGCCGGAATCCTTCAACATCCGCTACATCCATCACCCGGAAAAACTGCCGCTGGGCAAAAAACGCAATATGCTCAACGAACTGGCGCGCGGCGAATACATCCTCTGCATGGACGATGACGACTACTACTCGCCAGATAAAATCTCTTACTCCATCGCCATGATGCAAAAACACCGGGCGCTCATCTCCGGTTCCGACCAGATCCCCATCTGGTACAGCCACATCAACCGCATTTTCAAAAGCCGCAGCTTTGGCCCACATAACATCCTCAATGGCACCTTTTGCTATCACCGTAACTACCTGAAAAAGCACCGTTACGACGACGATTGTAATTTAGGCGAGGAGAAAAGTTTCACCGACAATTTCAGCGTTAACCCGCTGCAACTGCCCGGCGAGCGCACGATTCTGTGTATCTCGCACAGCCACAACACCTTTGATAAAGACTTTATCCTCGGGGCCAGCACGCCTGTAAACGCGGTGCTTACGGATATCGTCAGCGATCCGCTGCTACGCAACGCTTATCTGGGTCTGCATAACGCCACTCATTATCAGGCGATCCACCATCAGGCGATCGATCAGGTCGTATTGATCAATCTGGATAAACGCCCGGATCGCTTACAGCAGATCCGTGAAGAACTGACATTGCTGCATATTCCGCCTGAGAAGATCACCCGCCTTGCCGCCAGTGAAAATGAAAACGGTCAACGGGGCCGCCAGCAATCACACTTGCAGGCGCTGCGTCTGGCGCAACAGCACGGCTGGCAAAACTACCTGTTGCTGGAAGATGACGCGGTTATTCTCAAACAGGAGAAACATATTCAGGTGCTGAACGCGCTGCTGGCGAGTCTGGCGAAAATTCCCTGGCAGGTGATGATCCTCGGCGGCGAAATTTCGCAGGGAACGATGCTAAAAAGTTTGCCTGGGCTGGTGCACGCGCGGGACTGCCGCAAAGTGTGCGCTTATCTGGTGAACAGCCGCTACTACCCGCAGCTGGCGCAGCAGATGAACAACGATGAGCATTCGCTGGAAGACGGCTGGCAGCCGCTGCTGCACACCGACAAATGGCTGGCCTGTTACCCGAGCCTTTGTTATCAGCGACAGGGCTTTAGTGATATCGAGAAAAAAGCGACTGATAACATTAACCACTACTTCAATAAGTTACCCGTAGCCACCAAGCCATCTACATTACCTATCGCCGATACCATCGGCTTTTTTATGGAAACCTCATTCCACTACGCGCTCTACCGCCCAATCATCACCGCCCTGCAGGCGCAGGGGCAGAGCTGTACGCTGGTGATCAATGACCGCGTATTTAAACCATTTCTGGATGAAATGCTGGCGACGCTAAAAAGCATCGACGATCCGCAGCTCAAAGGAATGCGCTTATCTGAAATGCAGGCACACGGTCAGCGAGTGAAATGCCTGGTCAGCCCCTATCACACGCCCGCGCTCAATGGCCTTTCAACCCTGAACATTCGCGCCATGTACGGCTTAGCCAAAGAAACGTGGAACCACGCCGACTGGAACCGTTTTTATCAGCGCATTTTGTGTTACAGCCACTACAGCCAGCGGGCGCTGGCACATTTCGGCAGCGCAAAAGTGGTCGGCAATCCGCGCTTCGACGCCTGGCATAACGGCACGTTTGACCGCGCTCTGCCGGAAAATATCCAACCCGATTCCCATAAACCTACGGTGCTCTACGCCCCCACGTTTGGCGCATTAAGCTCCCTGCCCCACTGGGCAGAAAAATTGGGCCGCTTAAGCGGTGATGTGAACCTGATGTGCAAACTGCACCACGGCACTTGCTCGCGCCCGGAAGAAGCTGCATCGCTGGCACTGGCGCGCAGGCATTTAAAACAGCGCACCGACTCTGCCCGCCACACGCTGGCGCTACTGGCAAAGGCCGATTACGTGCTGACCGATAACAGCGGCTTTATTTTCGATGCTATTCACGTTGATAAGCGGGTGATCCTGCTCGACTTTCCGGGCATGACAACGTTGCTCGACGGTGAGAAAAGTTATTCCACGCCCGAAAGTGCCGACCAGCAAATTCGCGAAATATTGCCGGTGGCTCATGATGTTGCGGAATTACGTTATCTGCTATCAGAGGCGTTTGACTGGTGTGCGGTACAGGGGCAACTGGCGGAAATTCGTCATCACTATTGCGATGCGTTTATGGATGGCAAGGCGGGAGAACGGGCGGCGATGGTGATTATGGAGGCGCTGGGGTAAACCGCGCAAGTGCCTGATGCGCTTCGCTTATCAGGCCTACGCGCCCCTGCAATATAGTGAATTTGCGATGATTTGTCGGCCGGAAAAGGCGTTTACGCCGCATCCGGCACGAACAGTGCACTTATCTACCCTTCGATTTCAAATACATCGCTTTATGGCTGGTTAATCGGTAAAAGTTGCACATTTTGATAGCGAGAAGAGCTGTCTTTATGAATTCCGAAAAGCGCCCTTCTACCCTCTATAACCATTCTTTTTTACCTGTATTGGCCGCAACATACCTCACCCACGAAGTGGTTGTAGCAATTCGTGGGCTAAAGGTCCGCATTATATGAAACGGGAGGGCGGTAGCATTTCTGATATTACATGCCTCAATTTTGCTGAACTATTGGCTATCCTGGACCTCAAAAATCTGGTCATAAGATAGATTTTTTAAGGGAATACGGAGTAAAGGTGTGGAAAACTAATTAATAGGTTTGTCTTAATGCTTCAGAAGATTGGATACATGGAAGAAGATAATATTATAGAGAAAAAACCATGGCGTGGGATCCCACCTGAATACACGGATAGATGGAGGGAAATTTATAACAACGCTGCTCCCGAAGAAGGGATGCATTTATCAGATGCTTGTCCAGTATGTGGTGATACGGAATTATATCGCTATTATTCTCTGTTAAAAACGCAACCACGCTTATTAGGAGGGATTATGTATAAAGGACCTGGAAGTTATTGGGAATGGTGTGGGTCTTGTCGTTCCTATGAACATATGTCAGGCTATGTACCAATATCGTGGGTTGTGGAGTTATCAGGAATAGATCATTCAAAATTAACGGCCATTCCAGATATGATTGATATTGCAAGACATAAAAATCATTACTTCTCTTAAATATTATCTAATTAGTTTTCCCGGACAGGGCAAGTTGGCGAAAATAGTGAGGAGCATCACGTTTTCCATCCTGACTGACACGCCTACTGGTGATTAAAATCAAACCTATGGAATGACGAAAAAGATGGAAAGGAAAAGCATATCAAGTAATCAGTCAGGAAGATATTCACAACAATCACCTGAATCAGTAGATCGAATGAAGGATCACTTGTCACATAATATAATTGTCGATATAGATCTTAATTCACCAGGAGTTGTTACTAAACTCGATTTATTATTAAGAAAAAATAAAATATCAAAAACATGTCTCTGCGGGATGTTTCCAGTATCTGCCCTGAACAGAAAGACGTTACCAGTATACTTGTCGGGCTATGGGCTTTAGATTTTTTATAATCATCACCAAACATATATGACAAAATAAAAACAAATGAATTTCTTCTCTCAAACAGTGATATTAAAACAATATCAACAGAATTAGTTGATATAATACGGCATTCTAATTTTGAAGCTTCAGAAGATGATAATGCAATAGAGTACCATTATGCTGCATGTTTGAGGCTTTATAGATTGCTTGGTGATGAAGCAGAGGATATATTGGTTGAGGAATTATTACAACATCCAACAATAACCATATTAAGGGCAATCGGTTTTTTAGTTGGACATGAGATAAAATGAACCATTAATAAAAATACATTTTGTATACTTAATGAAATCTCTGAAGCATATTCCGAGCAATTATCTATTGTCGCAAAAGACGTATTAATTGAAGATGTTGCGCGAGTTAATGCAATAAATCAATTTCTATAAATTTACGATATTTATTAGATAATTATGCCGAGTATTCAATTTGGAGATGATCAGGCAGACTATCCGTTTTTATCGGAGGGAGTCATCTGGCTAAGGTTGATGTGATATGTCCGTTTTATCGTCAAGGTTAAACGGAATATAAGAAATGACCACCTCGCTTCAGTCCTTATAGAGAGCGACTGTCGTAACCTTCTCCCAAGTTTAAAGAGAACCAGATATGAAAACTTATCATCTAAGTTCAGCAAACAGAAGTGCAGAACATTATATAATGTTCTCATATGGTGTATCATTACGACTATCTAATTACCTTTTTAACAGTAAACCGGTTGCAAGAGATTTTTTTAAACATTTAAAAGGAACTACGCAGCGAGGTTTAACAGATAAGCATTTAGACAATTTAGATTACTTCAAGGGCTTAGGAGCTTATCACATTGTATCTAAACGCTTCGTCGAAGCAATGAAATCATATTTAAAGGAAGATGTAACTTTTCATGCAATGCAAGTCTCAGGAAGGAATACTTCTCACGACTTATACCTTTTACAAGTCAATAAAACTTTGCCAATAATTAAAGAAACATCTTTCGATTTAAACAATGATCGTGTATTTTCGCCACCCATTTTCAAAAAAAATCATGACATATCATTTCTAATAGCCAGAGAAGAGAATGTCTTAATGAATCATATTGTCATCGTCAGCGATGAATTTGTTTCTTTGTGTGCACGACATCAATTAAAAATAAACTTCCGACAAACACTTACGGAATAAATTAAACTTAAGACATCCATCAATATTATTGTTAGTATACATTCGATCTCAGCGTATTTATTAACAAAAACGACAGGAAATATTCATATGAAAAAAGTTTATTTTGTTCATCGTGATAAGAATGCAATTGAACGTCAAAGTGACGGTGTAGAATTTTGTTTCATCCCTGAGTTCAATGACGGAAGAATTTATTTCTATTGTCATGAATATGATATATTTTGGCGTTCAATCAAGGATGCTGGTGACTATGCCTGGTGCTGTAATTTCCATCTAAAGGGAATTATACGTCCGGCAACTCTTATTGAGATATCAAATTCCGATTTAATATCTTATATTGACTCTATTAAAGAATATGAAATAGAGAACAGTAAACTCATAAACATTAACTATATTCATTTGAATTATGATTTTTTAAATATTCATCAAAATACCTAAAATAGAGGAACTCATATTATCAGAAATGCCCCCTAATCACCTCAATGATCCCCGTCGTCGATACCGACGGCGTGCGGGGAAAGTAGACCACCTCACATACACACGAGAAATCGTCAAACTTACCTGCCCAGTCATCGCCCATCACCAAAATATCCGCACTGTACCCGCGCAAATATTCCGCTTTCTGCTCCAGCGACTCCTCCAGAAATACGCCATCCACGCACGCCAGCCCGGCGATAATCGCCATGCGGTCATCCTGAGGGTAAACCGGAGCCCTGCCCTTTTTGGCGATATTTAAGGCATCGGATGATACGCCGACCAGCAGCTGCTCGCCCAGCGTGCGAGCGCGTTGTAAAAGGCGCAGATGACCCACATGAAACACATCGAAGGTGCCGAAGGTGATGACCGTTTTCATGGCTACTCCGCTAATTTGTGCCGCAACCAGCACTGGACGGCGATGTCATCCACCGCTTTTTGCGCTTTCGCCGTGGCGCTTTCCTGTTGCTCGCGGCGTTTGTCGTCCAGCGTCAGGGCTACCACTTTCTCTTCGCACGCCGCCGCCGTCAGGTTTTTCTGCATTCGCGTAGCTTTGATGTTGGCCAGCGTTTTTTCCTGCTCTTGCCAGGCGATCACCTTGCGCAGTGTGCCTTTGTAGCCGCTGACGTTTTTCAGCGACTCCACCGACGCCGCCGCGCCCGCAGATGTTTTCTCGACAAGGTAACCTAATGCTTTGATATTGTTATCATAGCCAGCGCAAATCTGTTTTTGCTTTGCCAGCTCGACGGTTTTGTCTTTGACCGATTTATCCCGCAGGCGCTGCAACTGCGCCAGGGTGTCGATGATTTGTCGCATGGTTATTGCCCTTCTGCCTTTTTGGCGATGGGAAAGAGGATTTGCAGGCGGCTTTGCACCAGTTCGAGGGAGGCGGGTTCGCGCATCTCCTGGCGCAAAAATCGCTCGATAGCCGGGAACATTTTCACCGCTTTGTCGACGCTGGCGTCCGCGCCTGCCACGTAGCCGCCGAGCGGGATCAGCGGTTTGATCTCCATATAGGCGGCGTAGTTTTGCTTTAACGCGCGGGCGGATTGCTGATGTTCCAGGCGGGTGACCTGGTTCATGCAGCGGCTGATCGACTGGCCGATATCAATAGCCGGATAGTGCCCCGCTTCCGCCAGTTTGCGGGTTAATACGATATGTCCGTCCAGCACTGCGCGGGCGCAGTCGACTATTGGATCTTGCTGGTCGTCGCCTTCCGCCAGCACCGTGTAGATGGCGGTCATCGATCCTGAGCTTTCGCTGTTGCCTGCGCTCTCGACCAGTTTGGGGATCATGCCGAATGCCGATGGTGGATAGCCTTTGGTGGCGGGTGGTTCACCGAGTGAGAGAGCAATTTCACGCTGCGCCATGGCGTAGCGGGTCAGGGAATCCACCAGCAGTAAAACGTGATGCCCGCGGTCACGAAACCAGGCGGCGATGGAGTGGCACAGTTCGGTGGCTTTCAGGCGCATCAGCGGCGATTCATCGGCAGGCGCGACAACGACGATAGACTTTGCTAGCCCGTCTGCGCCCAGCGAGTGGTCGATAAACTCTTTCACTTCGCGCCCGCGTTCACCAATCAACCCGACCACCACGATGTCGGCTTTAGTCTGGCGGGTGATCATCCCCAGCAGCACGCTTTTCCCGACGCCGCTGCCCGCCATCAGCCCGACACGCTGGCCTTTGCCGATGGTCAGCAGGCCGTTAATCGCTTTCACGCCCACGTCCAGCGGTTCGTCCACTGAACGGCGGGTTAAGGGATTGACCGAGGGTGGCAGCGGCGGCAGAAGGTCGTTGCCGTTCAGGCGGCCTTTGCCATCCAGCGGTTCGCCGAGACCGTTAACCACGCGGCCTAACCAGCTTTCGCCAATCAGGATGTCGTGGGCTTTTTCTTCCGGGAAGACGCGTGCGCCTGCCATCAGGCCGACCGGCTGTTTAAACGGCATTAAGTAGGTGATGTCGCGATTAAAGCCCACTGCCTGCGCGTCGATCAGTGTGTGATTGGCGCTTTCGATGCGGCACAGTTGCCCGGTCATTAGCGGGCAGCCGACGCTCTCCAGCAGAATGCCGTTCAGGCGCACCAGCCGCCCGGCGACGCGGGCCAGCGGGATCGACTCCAGCGAGCGCAGGGCGTTATCGAAAGCAGAAAAATCACTCACCCTGCGACTCCGGCGTTAGCGTCTCTTGCAGCGCGGTCATGCACTGTTCAAGGCGATGCTCACAGCCGATGTCCAGTTCAGATTTGTCGGTAATCACCCGGCATTCGCCTGGCGGCAGATCCGGCGAAGGCGTCAGCCCCCATTCGCTGACTTTTTCCGGCACCGCGTCGCGCAGGCGGTTAAACTCTTCTGTACTCAGCATCACTTGCAGGGTCTCCGGCATCGTCGGGAAGGCCGCCAGCGCCTCTTCCACCAGCGCCAGTAACTGCGTCGGTTGCAGCGCCAGTTCGCAGCGGATCACCTGACGGGTGACTTTCTCCACCAGTTGCAGCAAATCTTCCCGCTGTTTACGTTCAATATGCGCGAGGAAGTCGTTCACTTTACCGGTGATGGCTTCCAGCGGCTGCGCCGCCTCAACAAACTGTTTGCGTCCTTCCTGCTGCCCGGCGAGGCTGCCTTCGGTGTAGCCCTGACGCCGCCCCTCGGCAAAACCTTGTTGATGACCTTCGCTAAAGCCCTGCTCCTGACCTTCGGTCATTCCCTGAGCAAACCCTTTTTGCAGCCCTTCCTGAAAACCGTCCATCAACTGACGCTGGTAATCGGCGGCGCTGATACTGGCAGTAAGCGGTTCTCCGGTCACCGCACGCTGGCGCGGCGGGAAGCGGTGCAGGCGATAGCGCCCGCGCAGTGTTTCAATGGTCATGAATTACTCCGCCGTCCGTTCCGCAAAGAGCTGTAGCTGAATTTCGCCCGCTTCTTCCAGCTCACGGGCGATGCCCATGATTTCGCGGCGGATCTGTTCGATACGGCTAACCGGCACCGGACCCAGACGCGCGGTGATCGCTTCCAGTTGCTGCGCCTGACGTTTTGGCATTACCGCGTAAATCGAGCGGCGCAGCAGGGCTTCGGTGCCTTTCAGCGCCACCGCCCAGTCTTCCATCGGCACTTCATCAAGCAGACGCCGACGCACTTCTTCGTTCTGGCGGCTGAGGATAAAGAAGTCGTACATCTCATCCTGGATCTGCCCCAACACCTCTTCGTCGCGTTCGCGCATCTGGTCGAGGATCACCTGCTGATTGCCCTGGAAGCGGTTGACGATATCCGCCGCCTGTTTGATGCCTTTTACCTTCGAGCCATGTTCCGAAAGTACCGACAGGCCACGTTCAATCAGGCGGTCCAGCTCATCCACCACGTCGCGGTTGACGTCGTTGAGTTTCGCCACCCGGTAGAGAATTTCGTTTTGCACCGATTCGTTGAGATAAGAGAGCACCGCTGCCGAGATTTCCGGCGTCAGAAACGCGAGGAACACCGCCTGCAATTGCAGATGTTCTTCGGAAATCAGCATCGCCAACTGGCGTGGTTCCACCCATTGCAGGCGCGCCATCCGCGAGCGAATCTCATCGCCATAGATGCCGTTGATCACGCTGCTGGCGATCTCGGTACCCAACGCCTTGTTAAGAATGCCCTGCAACATGGATCGCGATGCGCCGTTGATCCCGCTCTGTTCGCGGAACTCGTCAAAGAAGTGGTTGATCACTTTACGCGCCATGCTGGTTTTGACGCCGGAAAGTCGCGCCATGTTTTCGCTCAGGCGCACCACTTCTTCGCGGCTGAGTTTTTGCATCACCGTCGCCGCTGCCTCTTCGCCCAGACACAGCAGCAGGATCGCCGCCTGTTCCAGGTAGCTGTTGCTCTTATTTGTTGTCAATTCGCTCATTGCTGGTGATCCATTGTCTGAGAACTTCGGCTACGCGATCGGTGTCGCTCATGGCCAGTTTTTGCAGGAACTCGAGTTTCACTTCGAGGCCAGAACTTTGTGACGGCAGGCTGTCATCGCCGGGCAGCGACGGCAGGTCGACGTTTTTGCGCTCCTCTTCCGGCATGGCAATCCACGGTTCGCTGACGGCTTCCGGTTCTGGTGTGATAACCGGCGCACGTACCGCCGTCAGCCGTTTCATCAACGGACGCACCACGAAGAACAGCAGCAACAGCGCCAGCAGGCCGCAGCCAATCAGCCGCACCCAGGCCAGTACGCTGTCATCTTTCCACAGTGGAATAACCGGTTCGACAGGCACCGCCTGCGGTACAAAGTTGAGTAACGATAAGGAGAGATTGTCACCACGCTGGGCGTCGATCCCGGCGGCATTGTTCAGCAACGCGGTCAGTTGCGTGGTTTGCTCCGGCTTCCAGTTTTTCAGCGCCGGAGCGTTTTGATTGAGTACCACCGCCACGTTGAGGCGTTTCACCGCGAAGCCGGGATGCTGAATATGCTGGACGCTGCGGTCGTAAGAGTAGTCGCGCTTACTTTCGCTGTGTTTGGAAAGCGCTTCCGGCGAGCGGTTTTCTTCCGTACCGTTGGTCATCTGATTCGCTGCAATCGGCGGACGGTTACTGAGCGAACCAGGCACGCCCATCGCCACCTGATTGGTGTCGCTGTCCAGCACGCTCTCTTCGCGGTTGATTTTCGGCGCGTCACCGTAGTGTTCCTGGGTTTCGTCGATGGTGCTGAGGTCGAGATCCGGCATCACACTGACGCGGTAATTCCCCGTGCCAACCAGCGAATCCAGCACGTTCGCCACGCTGGCACGGGTTTTGTCCTGAATATCTTTGAGGATCTGATCGCGTTTACGGGTCGCGGCAGAAACCGCCTCGCCTGCGCCAATGCCGTCGGTCAGCAGATTTCCCGCCTGATCGACGACGCTAACTTTGCTGGCCTGTAGCCCCGGAATACTGCCGGACACCAGATGCACAATGGCGTTCACCTGGTCCATATTCAGCTTCGCGCCGTAATGCAAGCGCACCACCACCGAGGCGCTGTTTTGCGGCTCATCGCTGACCACAAACGAGCTTTCTTCGTTGAGCGCCAGATGCACCCGCGCGCTTTCCACCGCGTCCAGCGACATGATGCTCTGCGCCAGCTCCCCTTCGAGACTGCGTTTATAGCGCACGTTCTGCACGAACTGACTGCTGCCGAGCACTTCGTCTTTATCCATCAGCTCGTAGCCGCTGGGCAATATCGCCTGCACGCCTTTCGCGGCAAGGGTCATTCGCGTTTTCGACAGTGCATCTTCCGGCACCAGAATCTGCCCGCTCTGCGGGTCGATGCGGTAGGTGAGCTTTTCGCCGTCCAGCACCGTGACAATCTGCGACACGGGCAGATTTTCCTGGCGTCCGTAGAGCGAAACGTAGCCGCGATTACCGGTCCACAGCACGCTGACGATAATCGCCGTCACCGCCACGGCAAGCCCCACTCCCGCCATCAACACCCAGCGTTTGTTATCTACGAGATGCAGTCGAAACGCCGGAAACGCCTGGGTTAACTTCTTTATTTGTGCATTCATAGGGTTAGATCGACATACTCATCAGGTCGTTAAACCCGGTGGCGATTTTATTGCGCACCTGCACCAGCGCGGAGAAAGAGAGCGACGCCTGCTGGCTGGCGATCATCGCACCTGCCAGGTCATCACTTTTGCCCGTGTCGACAGCCGTTTGCTGCTGCTCCGCCACCTGCTGGAACTGATCAACGTGACCAAGCGCGCCGTACATAATGCGGTTAAACGACACGTCCGGGTCTGTGGAACTGAAGGTCATGGAGGGTAGCACCGGCGCCTGGGCGTTGGCCTGCATCCGCTGCACGTCCTGCATGATTTGCGCCTGCATGGTGCTGTTGATTGTGGTAATGCTCATTTTTAACTTCCGGGTCAGGAGAAAACTTCGATACCTTGCTTGCGCATGGAGGCCAGCCGATAGCGCAGTGCGCGCGGGGTAATGCCTAACAGGTCGGCGATTTTGCTGCGGTTGCCCTGATATTTACGCATCAGGTCGGCGATATATTGATACTGCGCACTTCGTCCGTGCTGGCCTAAATCGCGGGTTTCGGCAATGTGGACGGCGGGCTGAACAGGCCATTGCAGTTCGCTGTGGTCGGCAATGTCAGTTTCCGGCAGGCCTAAGGCATCCGGGTAAATCACGCCGTCGCGGTTTAAGATCATTCCTCTCTGAATGGCGTTTTCCAGTTGGCGAACATTTCCGGGCCAGCGGTAATTAAGTAGCGCCCGGCGTGTGGATTCGGACAGGGTGATATTTTTCACCAGCACCGTGGCATATTTTTTAATAAACGACTCTGCCAGCGGAATAATATCGTTCAGACGTTCACGCAGTGGCGGCATGGTTATAGGAATAACCGCCAGACGATAATAAAGATCTTCACGAAAACGTCCAGCAGCCACGTCCTGTTCCAGATTTTTATTGGTGCAGGCAATCAGGCGAAAATTGAGTTTGATTTGTCTATTGCTGCCTAATCGCTCAACCTGCTGTTCCTGCAATACGCGTAATATTTTGGCCTGTAATGCCAGCGGCATATCGCCAATTTCATCGAGCAATAAGGTGCCGTTATTAGCCAGTTCCATTTTTCCTGGCACGCTGGCAATTGCGCCGGTAAATGCGCCTTTGTCGTAGCCAAATAAGGTCGCTTCCAGCATATTTTCCGGGATCGCCGCACAGTTCACGCCGATATAGGGCGCGTTATCATTTTCACCAAAGGCTACGGTGTGAATATATTTCGCCACGCACTCTTTCCCCGCGCCGGTTTCGCCCTGAATGAGCACCGGTACGTTAAAGGCGGCGACACGCTTTGCCAGAGTAAAAGCGTTAATGATGGAAGCGGCAGTTGCAATAAGTTCAGACATAGGGTGAACGATATAAGTAGCGACAGAAAACAGGATGTTCTGAAGCGTATCACCGGTGGGATTAACAAGTTCGAATTAAACGATAATAAAAATATTATTTGTTTATAAACAACTAGTTAGCAATGTAGGCCGGATAAGGCGTTTACGCCGCATCCGGCAATTGCGTGCCGATGCCTGATGCGACGCTGCGCGTCTTATCAGGCCTACAGTTTGTGCAATGTTTTATGACGATGCCCGATATCTCGCCCGTTAATAATTTAATTATTTTTTCACCCTATTAATAATTTGCCCCTTTCACTCCCCCTCTATTTAATACCTCACCTTATGTCACCGCCGGATTTGCGTGCACAGAAACGCCCATACCATTACAGCAGAGAAAGTAAGCCATGCTGAAGTACAGTAAAACGCCAGGCATCTTTAAATTAGAAGGTAATCGGCTTGGACGCCCCTACCATCGCCTGCCGACCCTGTTTACGGGGAATTTTGATGTAATTGATTCGCATCTTGGCAGCTACTTTCTCAAAAAGCATCGCAGCAATATCACCCTAAAAAAGATTGGCTGCGAAATGGATATTATTAATAAAAATGCCGAGCTGATGGTTTCCCAGGTCGGGCATCTGGCGTTTGATATTGATCGCTCCTTGCTGTTAATGCTGCTGGGCAATTTTTATGGTCTGGAGTCGTCTCTTGAAGAAGCGAAATCACACAATGGATTCCCGACCAAAACGGAAACACGTTTAAAAAACCGCCTCGCGCTGGATATCTGCACGCTGATTTTTAATCTGCAAACCTCCGGTATTGCGCTGAAATTAAAACTGGACAGCAGCACGGTAATTACCCACTGGGCGTATCAATTAACCTTTACCCTTGCGGGCGATGAAGAGAGCAGTTTTCGTATTTTGCTCGACGACGCCCACACCGATTTTATTTTGAATCTGATCCGCCACAGCGAGCACAGTAAACCGCAGCAGGTGGCGAAATCCGTTAATAAACCGGCCCTGATTAAAGAAATCATCCGCTCCCTGCCGCTGACCCTGAACGTCAAAATCGCCGAGCTATCGATGAATGTCGCGGATCTGGCACAGATTAAAGCCGGGGATATTTTACCCATATCACTGGGAGAAACGTTCCCGGTGGCGATTGGGCAATCTGAATTATTTAGCGCCCTGATTGTGGAAGACAAAGACAAACTGTTTTTGTCGGAGCTGGCGGGAAAAAATGAGAACAACCATGAGTAAGCAAGAAGATATTTTAGCCGGGGATTTTGGCCTCACCGATGAAGTTGCGCCTGTCGCCAAATCCGCCGACGCCGAAACGCTGGTCACCCGCCTGGAAGACCGATTTTCCGACTCGATGACGCTACTGAAACGCATTCCGGTGACCTTAACGCTGGAAGTATCGTCGGTGGAAATCATGTTAGCCGACCTGCTTAACATCGACGACGACACGGTGATTGAACTGGATAAACTCGCCGGGGAGCCGCTGGATATTAAAGTGAACAATATCCTGCTGGGCAAAGCGGAAGTGGTGGTGGTCAACGAGAAGTACGGCCTGCGCGTGCTGGAATTTAACACCCGCGATATCAACGACCTGGCGCCATGAAACGCCGCACTCAACTGACGCTGGGCCTGGCGCTGCTGGCGCTCGCCCCGCTGGCGCTGGCCCAGGGCGGCGATATCGCACTGCTTAACGTGGTCACCCACGGCAACACTCAGGAGTACAGCGTCAAAATTCAGGTACTGATTCTGATGACCCTCGTCGGTTTGCTGCCGACGATGGTGCTGATGATGACCTGTTTCACGCGTTTTATTATCGTGCTGTCACTGCTGCGCCAGGCGCTGGGGCTGCAACAAACGCCGCCAAACCGCATTCTGATTGGTATTGCGCTCTCACTCACCCTGCTGGTAATGCGCCCCATCTGGCTCAATATTTACGACCACGCGGTAGTGCCGTTCGAAAACGATCAGATTACCCTGACCGATGCGTTAAGCACCGCCGCGACGCCGCTAAAACGCTTTATGCTGGCGCAGACCGACAAAAAAGCGATGGCGCAAATCATGACCATCGGCGGCGCGAAGGGCAATGCCGCCGACCAGGATCTCTCCATCGTGGTGCCCGCCTATGTACTGAGCGAGCTGAAAACCGCCTTCCAGATTGGCTTTATGATTTACATCCCGTTTCTGGTTATCGACCTGATTGTCGCCAGCGTATTGATGGCGATGGGGATGATGATGCTGTCGCCGCTGATTGTTTCGCTACCCTTTAAACTGATGCTGTTTGTGCTGATTGACGGCTGGTCGCTGACCATCGGCACGCTCACCACCAGCATTCGCGGGCTGGGGCTGGGCTGATTATGTTGACCGTAGACGTCGCCGCCGACATTGTCGCCAGCGGCATTAAAGTAGTGATTTTGCTGGTTTCGGTACTGGTGGTGCCAAGCCTGCTGGTCGGCCTGCTGGTGAGCGTGTTCCAGGCGGTGACGCAGATTAACGAACAGACCCTGAGCTTTTTGCCAAGGCTGATTGTCACGCTGGTGGTGCTGGGCGTGTGCGGCAAATGGATGATTATCCAGTTGCATGATCTCTGCATTCACCTGTTTACCCAGGCCGCGTTGCTGGTTCATTGAGATGCGCACAAGCGACGTTACGCAACTGATGGATCTGGCGCTGGGGCTGTGGTTTCCCTTCGTGCGCATTATGGCGTTTCTGCGCTATATGCCGGTGCTGGATAACAGCGCCCTGACCGCGCGCGTGCGGATTATTTTGTCGCTGGCGCTGGCGATCATCATCACGCCGTTGATCCCCCATCCCATTCCCCACAATCTGCTATCGCTCAACAGCCTGATCCTGACGGTGGAGCAAATTTTATGGGGCATGTTATTCGGGCTGATGTTTCAGTTTTTGTTTCTGGCGCTACAACTGGCCGGGCAAATTCTCTCGTTCAATATGGGGATGAGCATGGCGGTGATGAACGACCCGAGCAGCGGCGCATCGACCACCGTGCTGGCGGAGCTAATCAACGTCTACGCGATCCTGCTGTTTTTTGCCATGGACGGGCATCTGCTGCTGGTAAGCGTGTTGTACAAGGGCTTCACCTACTGGCCGATTGGCAACGCCCTGCATCCGCAAACCCTGCGTACCATCGCGCTGGCCTTTAGCTGGGTGCTGGCGTCGGCATCGCTGCTGGCGCTGCCGACCACTTTTATCATGCTGATTGTGCAGGGCTGCTTTGGCTTGCTCAACCGTATTGCGCCGCCGCTGAACCTTTTTTCTCTTGGCTTTCCGATCAACATGCTGGCGGGGCTGGTCTGTTTTGCCACCCTGCTCTACAACCTGCCGGATCACTATCTGCATCTGGCGAATTTTGTCTTACAACAACTCGACGCGCTGAAAGGTCACTATGGCGGATAGCAGCAGCGAAGAAAAAACAGAGAAACCCTCGGCGCAAAAGCTGCGTAAAGCGCGTGAAGAGGGGCAACTGCCGCGCTCGAAGGATATGGGGCTGGCGGCGAGCCTGTTTGCGGCGTTTGTGGTGATCTCCAGCAGTTTTCCGTGGTATGCCGATTTTGTGCGCGAGAGCTTTATCAGCGTGCATCAGTATGCGCAGGAGATTAATAACCCGCAGGTGATCGGCCAGTTTCTGCGCCATCACCTGTTAATTCTCGGCAAGTTTATCCTCACCTTGCTGCCGATGCCTGCTGCCGCGCTGCTCTCTTCGCTGGTGCCCGGCGGCTGGCTGTTTCTGCCAAAAAAAATCCTCCCGGATTTCAGCAAAATCAGTCCGTTAAAAGGCATTGGGCGGCTGTTTTCCAGTGAACATCTGGCGGAAACGGGAAAGATGACGGTGAAGTCTGTGGTGGTGCTGGTGATGCTGTGGGTAAGCCTGCGCAATAACTTTGCCGCCTTTCTCAGCCTGCAGGCGCTGCCGTTCAAACTGGCGATAAATGACGGTTTATCGCTCTACGCCAGCGTGATGCGCAACTTTGTCATTCTGTTTATCTTCTTCGCGCTTATCGACGTGCCGCTGGCGAAAGCCCTGTTCACCAAAGGGCTGAAGATGACCAAACAGGAGCTGAAAGAAGAGTACAAAAATCAGGAAGGTAAGCCGGAAGTGAAGGCGCGTGTGCGGCGACTGCAACGGCAACTGGCGATGGGGCAAATCCGCAAAGTGGTGCCGAAAGCCAACGTGGTGATCACCAACCCGACCCACTACGCCGTGGCGTTACAGTATGACCAGTCGCGCGCCGCCGCGCCGTTTGTGGTGGCAAAAGGCACCGATGAAATCGCCCTCTATATTCGCCAGGTCGCCACGGAGAATCAGGTGGAAGTGGTCGAGTTCCCGCGGCTGGCACGCTCGGTTTACTACACCACCCAGGTGAACCAGCAAATTCCGTTTCAGCTTTACCGGGCCATCGCCCACGTTCTGACCTACGTCCTGCAAATGAAACACTGGCGCGAGGGCGCACAGCCGCGCCCGGCCCTGAACAGACATATTTCCATTCCCAAAGAGGTGCTTAAACTGGATGGCGAAAACAACTAAATCGTTCCTTGCGCTGCTGCGCGGCGGCAATCTCGGCGTGCCGCTGGTCATACTGTGTATTCTGGCGATGGTTATTCTGCCGCTGCCGCCTGCGCTGCTGGATATTCTGTTCACCTTCAACATTGTGCTGGCGGTGATGGTACTGCTGGTGGCGGTGTCGGCGAAACGACCGCTGGAATTCAGCCTGTTCCCGACCATTTTGCTGATCACCACCTTAATGCGCCTGACGCTTAACGTCGCCTCTACGCGCGTGGTGCTGTTGCACGGGCATCTCGGCGCGGGCGCGGCGGGTAAGGTGATAGAGTCGTTTGGTCAGGTGGTGATCGGCGGCAACTTTGTCGTCGGTTTCGTGGTGTTTATCATCCTGATGATCATCAACTTTATCGTCGTCACCAAAGGGGCCGAGCGTATTTCCGAGGTTTCTGCCCGCTTTACCCTGGACGCGATGCCCGGCAAACAGATGGCAATTGACGCCGATCTTAATGCCGGGTTGATCAACCAGGCACAGGCGCAGACCCGGCGCAAAGATGTTGCCAGCGAGGCCGATTTTTACGGCGCGATGGACGGGGCATCGAAGTTTGTGCGCGGGGATGCCATCGCCGGGATGATGATTCTGGCGATCAACCTGATCGGCGGCGTCTGTATTGGGATCTTCAAATACAACCTGAGCGCCGATGCTGCCTTCCAGCAATATGTGTTGATGACCATCGGCGACGGCCTGGTGGCGCAGATCCCTTCCCTGCTGCTCTCCACCGCGGCGGCGATTATCGTCACCCGCGTCAGCGACAACGGCGATATCGCCCATGACGTGCGTAATCAGTTGCTGGCAAGCCCGTCGGTTCTCTACACCGCCACTGGAATTATGTTCGTGCTGGCGGTGGTGCCGGGAATGCCGCATTTCCCGTTCCTGATGTTCAGCGCCCTGCTTGGTTTTACCGGCTGGCGGATGAGCAAGCGCCCGCAAGCGGCGGAGGCGGAAGAGAAAAGCCTCGAAACGCTAACCCGTACGATGACAGAAACCAGCGAGCAACAGGTCAGTTGGGAAACTATTCCGCTGATCGAACCTATCAGTTTAAGCCTCGGCTACAAACTGGTGGCGCTGGTGGATAAAGCGCAGGGTAATCCGCTCACCCAGCGGATTCGCGGTGTACGGCAGGTGATATCCGACGGTAACGGAGTTCTGCTGCCGGAGATCCGTATTCGGGAAAACTTCCGCCTCAAGCCCAGCCAGTACGCCATTTTCATCAACGGCATTAAGGCTGATGAAGCGGATATTCCGGCGGATAAACTGATGGCCCTGCCCTCCAGCGAAACCTACGGCGAGATTGACGGCGTACTGGGGAATGACCCGGCGTACGGGATGCCGGTCACCTGGATTCAACCCGCGCAGAAAGCGAAGGCGCTGAATATGGGGTATCAGGTGATCGACAGCGCCAGCGTGATTGCCACCCATGTGAATAAGATTGTGCGCAGCTATATTCCTGACCTCTTTAACTATGACGATATTACGCAGCTGCATAACCGTTTGTCGTCGATGGCACCGCGACTGGCGGAAGATTTGAGCGCGGCACTCAATTACAGCCAGTTGCTGAAAGTGTACCGGGCGCTACTGACTGAAGGCGTTTCCCTGCGCGATATCGTCACCATCGCCACCGTGCTGGTCGCCAGTAGTGCGGTGACCAAAGATCATATTCTGCTGGCGGCAGATGTGCGCCTGGCGCTGCGGCGCAGCATTACCCATCCGTTCGTTCGCAAGCAGGAGCTGACGGTGTATACGCTGAATAATGAGCTGGAAAATCTGCTGACCAACGTGGTGAATCAGGCGCAACAGGGCGGGAAAGTGATGCTTGATAGCGTGCCAGTGGACCCGAATATGCTCAACCAGTTCCAGAGCACGATGCCTCAGGTGAAGGAGCAGATGAAAGCGGCGGGGAAAGATCCGGTGCTGCTGGTGCCGCCGCAACTGCGCCCCTTGCTGGCGCGCTACGCAAGGTTGTTTGCGCCGGGGCTGCATGTGCTGTCGTATAACGAAGTGCCGGATGAGCTGGAGTTGAAGATAATGGGGGCGTTGATGTAGGCATCCGGCATCGGTGCATATTGCCGGATGCGGCGTGAACGCCTTATCCGGCCTACGGGTGAGCACGGTTTTGTCGGCATGATAAGACGCGTAGCGGCGCATCTGGCACCGGTGCACAACTGCCGGATGCGGCGTGAACGCCTTATCCGGCCTACGGGTGAGCGCGGTTTTGTCGGCATGATAAGACGCATCTGCGTCGCATCAGGCATCGGCGCACAGCTATAAAATGATACGCTCCCCAGCACTAAAATCCGTTACGTCCTCCGCCCAATCGATGGGATATAACCCTCGCGCGACATCGCGATGAAACGTTGAGAATGGCCAATCACTCACTTGCTTTACCCAACCATGTTTTACTGGATTTATATAAATATAATCAACATGATGGCGATAGTCTTGGGTATTGCGAATGGCATGCTCCCAAAAACGCGGTTGCCAGATATTTTTCAATCCACAAGCATGGGTAAATTGCTTTTTAATTTCCCGCCAGCGCGAGGAAAAATCATCATCGCCTTCAGGTAATGTCCATATGCAATGCATATGCTCCGGCAAAACTACCCAAGCGTTAATTTCAAAAGGTCTGTCTCGCTTAACGTTAATAATAGCGTTACGGAGCGTCTGAAACTGGGTGGTCAAAAGTTGGTTTCGACGATTCTGTAAATTTACCGTGAAAAACCAGGTTCCCCCCTTGATGTAATAACGACGATATTCAGACATAACGACTCCTTTTTCTCAACGGTAAGAAGAAAAGGAAAAGTCGGCAATGATGTTGTGTTAAATCGGGAAAGCGGCTCGCAAAAAATGCACAGATTTATAGGCATGATAAGACGCGTAGCGTCGCATCAGGCACCGGTACACAACCGCCGGATGCGGCGTGAACGCCTTATCCGGCCTACAAAATCGTCTCTTCCGTCAAAATCCGCCGCGCGCCCAAAAAATGATCCTGCCAGAAAGGTTCAGCTAACCGACTTACCCGAATGGTTTCCCCGGTGCGCGGTGACTCGATAAACTGACCGTCTCCAAGATATACGCCCATATGGTCGGCTATCTCACGGCTGTGGATATGGAAAAACAGCAAATCTCCCCGGCGCAGGTCGTTATTCGCCACAATCGTTGCCCGACGGTAGTGGTACATCTCATTGGCCGTGCGCGGGAGCTTAGCCTCAAGGATCTTGTTGTAGGCATAAAAAACCAACCCGCTACAGTCGAAACCTTTATCAGGCCGCGTGCCCCCCCAGACATAAGGCTTGCCAAGTTGCTGTTCCAGGCGGTGAATCGCCACTTCGGTGATGTTATGCAGGTGGTTGCTGCTGAGGAAATGATTGTTTTCCGCCAGCGCCTGCCAGCGTCTGTCGTTCGCCTTGAGCGGCGCAGGAAACCATTCTGGATGCTGTTTTATCTGCTCCCGATTATGCTGGCGCAGCGCCCTTCTGCTTTTAGCATTGCCTTCCACAATATAGCTGGCCTGCTTTTTCAGATGGGTTTGGTACTGTTTTAATAAACGCGCACGGTTTTGCATCCGCTGGCGGGCGGCGTAGCTAAAAGAGATATGTGATGTGGTGGCGCTGGCGAGTAAAGGGAGCAAAACGCATAACGAAAACACGCCTGGATGCAGAAATCTGCCGTGCAAGAACGAAGACATGAAGGACATAAACCAGCTGAATGAAGGTGAGAATTTTAAAAGACCGGAGGAGTAAACGGGATTATTAATTGCTTATTTGCATATTACTATTGCGGTTTCATAATCTTAGGAAATAAGAAATAAATCTACAATCCATGCGCTTTTCGGACTCTTGAAAACTGCACCTGTGCTAAATTTGTAAACCCTGCGCCGACAGGCTTGCGTAAAACTCTTTTGGTGATAATGTGAGCCTTCCAAATCCAGACTATTCCGATTTGGGATTCATTTTGCCGTCCTGGCGTGTGTAACCGTTTTATCAAGGAATAAGCAGTATGCGTAAAATCGCATTAATTCTTGCGATGTTGTTGATCCCATGCGTTTCGTTTGCCGGTTTGCTGGGCAGCAGTAGCTCGACCACGCCAGTGAGCAAAGAGTATAAGCAGCAGTTGATGGGATCCCCTGTCTACATCCAGATCTTCAAGGAAGAACGTACGCTCGATCTCTACGTCAAAATGGGCGAGCAATATCAACTGCTCGACAGCTATAAAATCTGTAAATATTCCGGCGGCTTAGGGCCAAAACAGCGTCAGGGCGATTTCAAAAGCCCGGAAGGGTTTTATAGCGTCCAGCGTAATCAGTTAAAACCAGACAGCCGTTACTACAAAGCGATTAATATTGGATTCCCAAACGCCTATGACCGTGCGCATGGTTATGAAGGGAAATACCTGATGATTCACGGCGATTGTGTTTCCATCGGCTGCTACGCGATGACCAATCAGGGTATTGATGAGATCTTCCAGTTCGTTACTGGTGCGCTGGTGTTTGGTCAGCCGAGCGTGCAAGTGAGTATTTATCCGTTCCGCATGACCGACGCCAATATGAAGCGCCATAAATATTCCAACTTTAAGGACTTCTGGGAGCAACTGAAGCCGGGCTACGACTACTTTGAGCAAACCCGTAAGCCACCGACCGTTTCTGTGGTCAATGGCCGTTACGTGGTCAGCAAGCCGTTAAGCCACGAAGTTGTGCAGCCACAACTGGCATCAAACTACACGCTCCCCGAGGCAAAATAAGCGCCATTCACCTGGCATAATCTTTTGCCAGGTTTCATTGCCCGTCAGCGGCTGTGTCGCAATCACCGTGACCACATCATTCGGTGTGGTCTGCGAGCTGAAGTCGATTTCCACATCCTGATCCAGCAACGTTGCCACGCCAAACGGCGCGCGGCGGGTGATCCAGTGTAAATTAGTCGAGCAATACGCCATTACATAGCGCCCGTCAGAAAGCAGCATGTTGAAAACGCCCTTCTGCCGCAGTTCATCCGCCAGTGAGGCGATATATTTAAACACTGCCGCCATGTTGCCCGGTGTGCGCGGGTAACGCTGCGTTAATTTATGCAGGAGCCAGCAAAAGGCTTTTTCGCTATCGGTTTCACCGACCGGGCGGAAGTTGCCGGTTTCCAGTGATTTGTAGCCCGTCAGTTGTCCATTATGGGCATAAGTCCAGTTACGCCCCCATAACTCGCGGGTAAACGGGTGAGTATTTTCCAGCGCCACCTCGCCCCGATTAGCCTGGCGAATATGAGCCACCACCGAACAGGATTTTATCGGGTAGTCCTGGACAAGTTTGGCGATGGGGGAATTAAAGCTGGGTTGCGGATCTTTAAATGTGCGACAGCCTTTACCTTCGTAAAAGGTAATGCCCCAGCCATCTTTATGTGGCCCGGTTCCACCACCACGCTGTACAAGTCCGGTGAAACTAAAGCAGATATCGGTAGGGACGTTGGCACTCATCCCGAGCAATTCGCACATGGGTAACCTCCACAACAGCGGGAGCGCATGGCCCCCGGCGAAGATTGATTTAAGAATTTTCAGGTCGGATGTGGCGTGAACGCATTATTCGGCCTACGGTTCGGGTGCAGATTGTAGGCATGATAAGACGCGTCAGCGTCGCATCAGGCATCAGAGCACAAATGCCGGATGCGGCGTAAACGCCTTATCCGGCCTACGCCAGACTTACTTAACCATCTCTTTTTCAATTAACTGGATCAGGATATGGATCACTTTAATGTGGATCTCCTGAATGCGGTCGGCATAACCAAAGTGCGGTACGCGAATTTCGATATCCGCCGTGCCAGCCATTTTGCCGCCGTCTTTACCGGTCAGGGTGATCACTTTCATCCCCTTCTCACGCGCCGCCGCGATCGCTTTGATCACGTTTGCAGAGTTACCGGAGGTGGAGATCCCCAGCAGTACATCGCCTTCGCGACCTACCGCTTCAACGTAACGGGAGAAAATATCATTGAAACCAAAATCGTTACCGACGCAGGAAATATGACTAACGTCAGAAATGGCAATCGCCGGGTAGCCCGGACGGTTTTCACGGTAGCGACCGGTCAACTCTTCGGCAAAGTGCATGGCGTCGCAATGGGAGCCGCCGTTGCCACAGGAAAGCACTTTGCCACCGGCTTTAAAGCTGTCTGCTAACAGGACCGCCGCGCGCTGAATGGCGTGAATATTGGCGTCATCTTTTAAAAAGTTAGCCAGCGTTTCCGCCGCTTCGTTCAGTTCATTACGAATAAGATCCTGGTACATGAGGATATCCTTCAGCATAAATGTAATAGACAAAATGCAGTGTACCGGATACCGCCAAAAGCGAGAAGTACGGGCAGGTGCTATGACCAGGACTTTTTGACCTGAAGTGCGGATAAAAACAGCAACAATGTGAGCTTTGTTGTAATTATATTGTAAACGCATTGCTAAATGTTTTTACATCCACTACAACCATATCATCACAAGTGGTCAGACCTCCTACAAGTAAGGGGCTTTTCGTTATGATGATTTTGAGTATTCTCGCTACGGTTGTCCTGCTCGGCGCGTTGTTCTATCACCGCGTGAGCTTATTTATCAGCAGTCTGATTTTGCTCGCCTGGACAGCCGCCCTCGGCGTTGCGGGTCTGTGGTCGGCGTGGGTACTAGTGCCTCTGGCCATTATCCTCGTGCCATTTAACTTTGCGCCTATGCGTAAGTCGATGATTTCCGCACCGGTATTTCGCGGTTTCCGTAAGGTGATGCCGCCGATGTCGCGCACTGAGAAAGAAGCGATTGATGCGGGCACCACCTGGTGGGAGGGCGACTTGTTCCAGGGCAAGCCGGACTGGAAAAAGCTGCATAACTATCCGCAGCCGCGCCTGACCGCTGAAGAGCAAGCGTTTCTCGACGGTCCGGTAGAAGAAGCCTGCCGGATGGCGAATGATTTCCAGATTACTCATGAGCTGGCGGACCTGCCGCCGGAGTTGTGGGCGTACCTTAAAGAGCATCGTTTCTTCGCGATGATCATCAAAAAAGAGTACGGCGGGCTGGAGTTCTCGGCTTATGCCCAGTCTCGTGTGCTGCAAAAACTCTCCGGCGTGAGCGGGATCCTGGCAATTACCGTCGGCGTGCCGAACTCATTAGGCCCGGGCGAGCTGCTGCAACATTACGGCACTGACGAGCAGAAAAATCACTATCTGCCGCGTCTGGCGCGTGGTCAGGAGATCCCTTGCTTTGCACTGACCAGCCCCGAAGCGGGTTCCGATGCGGGCGCGATTCCGGATACCGGGATTGTCTGCATGGGCGAATGGCAGGGCCAGCAGGTGCTGGGGATGCGTCTGACCTGGAACAAACGCTACATTACGCTGGCACCGATTGCGACCGTGCTGGGTCTGGCGTTTAAACTCTCCGACCCGGAGAAATTACTCGGCGGTGCAGAAGATTTAGGTATTACCTGTGCGCTGATCCCGACCACCACGCCGGGCGTGGAAATTGGTCGTCGCCACTTCCCGCTGAACGTACCGTTCCAGAACGGACCGACGCGCGGTAAAGATGTGTTCGTGCCGATCGATTACATCATCGGCGGGCCGAAAATGGCCGGGCAAGGCTGGCGGATGCTGGTGGAGTGCCTCTCGGTAGGCCGCGGCATCACCCTGCCTTCCAACTCAACCGGCGGCGTGAAATCGGTAGCGCTGGCAACGGGTGCGTATGCGCACATTCGCCGTCAGTTCAAAATTTCTATTGGTAAGATGGAAGGGATTGAAGAGCCGCTGGCGCGTATTGCCGGGAACGCCTACGTGATGGATGCTGCGGCATCGCTGATTACCTACGGCATTATGCTCGGTGAAAAACCCGCCGTGCTGTCGGCTATCGTTAAGTATCACTGTACCCACCGCGGGCAGCAATCGATTATCGACGCAATGGATATCACCGGGGGTAAAGGCATTATGCTCGGGCAGAGCAACTTCCTGGCCCGTGCTTACCAGGGGGCACCGATTGCCATCACCGTTGAAGGGGCAAATATTCTGACCCGTAGCATGATGATCTTCGGTCAGGGGGCGATTCGTTGCCATCCGTACGTGCTGGAAGAGATGGAAGCGGCGAAGAACAATGACGTAAACGCGTTCGATAAACTGCTGTTCAAACATATCGGTCACGTCGGTAGCAACAAAGTTCGCAGCTTCTGGCTGGGCCTGACGCGCGGTTTAACCAGCAGCACGCCAACCGGCGATGCCACTAAACGCTACTATCAGCACCTGAACCGCCTGAGCGCCAACCTCGCCCTGCTTTCTGATGTCTCGATGGCGGTGCTGGGCGGCAGCCTGAAACGTCGTGAGCGCATCTCAGCCCGTCTGGGGGATATTTTAAGCCAGCTTTACCTCGCCTCTGCCGTTCTGAAGCGTTATGACGACGAAGGCCGTAATGAAGCCGACCTGCCGCTGGTGCACTGGGGCGTACAGGATGCGCTGTATCAGGCAGAACAGGCGATGGACGATTTACTGCAAAACTTCCCGAACCGCGTGGTTGCCGGGCTGCTGAATGTGGTGATCTTCCCGACCGGACGTCATTATCTGGCACCGTCTGACAAGCTGGATCATAAGGTGGCGAAGATTTTACAAGTGCCGAATGCCACCCGTTCACGTATTGGTCGCGGTCAGTACCTGACTCCAAGCGAGCATAACCCGGTTGGTTTACTGGAAGAGGCGTTGGTGGATGTGATTGCCGCCGACCCGATTCATCAGCGGATCTGTAAAGAGCTGGGTAAAAATCTGCCATTTACCCGTCTGGATGAACTGGCGCACAACGCGCTGACGAAGGGGCTGATTGATAAAGATGAAGCCGCTATTCTGGTGAAAGCTGAAGAAAGCCGTCTGCGTAGTATTAACGTTGATGACTTTGATCCAGAAGAGCTGGCGACGAAGCCGGTAAAGTTGCCGGAGAAAGTGCGGAAAGTTGAAGCCGCGTAATTGAATAACGGAGCCGAAAGGCTCCGTTTTTTTATCGGCTAATTATTTAAAATTAAAGCCATCCGGATGGTTTTCCAGGCTGCCGGTCAACGCCGCGAACAGCACCGTTTTGCCATCAATCGAAAGCGCATCATTCACATTCAGCCAGGTGAGTTTCTCTTGCGACGTTTTCTCATCAATAGTCGAGAACAGCCCCGTCATCTGATTAGATTTCTCGGACCACATCACAGCGATACGTTGCGAGCCACAGTCATGAGGTTTGCACGCGCTCATCACCTGATACGTCTCATCTCCCAATGTCACGGTTTGTGCGGGAGTATAAGTACCGCCTTTCATCACCCAGGCAGGCAGCTTATGCCCTTGCACCATCTGATTAAACGCCGCTTTGGTGGTTTCGCCCTTTGCAAGACTGCTAATGGTTAAATCATCCTGCGCCATTGCACTGGTGGCGATGACCAGAGCGGCGACTGTCGTTATTGCCTTAAACATCATTCCTCCCGGGCTTATCCTGCCCATGTGATTAACTCCCTAAAGCCTGGCGATAACACGATAATTTGCAAATCAGATATTTCCAATATCAGCATTTGTTATCAATTTATTCTGCGCTAAGGCAACTGCCTGATAAGGTGTTAGAGTTATAAAACCCTTCGCATAAAGGAGTTGTACACCGTGCCTGGTTTGAAGATTACGCTTTTGCAGCAACCACTGGTGTGGATGGATGGTCCTGCCAACCTGCGCCATTTTGATCGTCAACTGGAAGGTATTACCGGGCGCGATGTGATCGTTCTACCGGAGATGTTTACCAGCGGCTTTGCCATGGAAGCGGCAGCTTCGTCGCTAGCACAAGATGACGTAGTGAACTGGATGACCGCTAAAGCGCAGCAGTGCAATGCGCTGATTGCAGGCAGTGTTGCATTACAAACGGAGTCTGATTCGGTTAACCGCTTTTTGCTGGTTGAGCCGGGCGGCACGGTACATTTTTATGATAAGCGTCATCTGTTCCGCATGGCAGATGAGCATCTGCATTATAAAGCAGGCAATGAGCGAGTGATTGTGGAATGGCGCGGCTGGCGTATTTTACCGCTGGTGTGCTACGACTTACGTTTTCCGGTGTGGTCGCGCAATCTCAACGATTATGACCTCGCCATCTACGTTGCCAACTGGCCTGCACCGCGCTCTCTGCACTGGCAGGCATTACTGACAGCCCGCGCGATTGAGAATCAGGCGTATGTAGCGGGATGTAATCGCGTCGGCAGCGATGGCAACGGCTGCCATTATCGCGGTGACAGCCGGGTGATTAATCCACAAGGCGAGATTATCGCTACTGCCGACGCGCATCAGGCAACGCGCATTGATGCGGAGCTATCGATGATGGCATTGCGGGAATATAGAGAAAAGTTTCCGGCATGGCAGGATGCGGATGAGTTCACATTTCGTTAGAGGGTGAATATGGCTACGAGATAAGTTTCGTGGCTATTTTTCTCTGGAACTTAAACGACGAAATCCCGAATCAGTAATGATTCGGGCTTTCTGAATATTGGCGGAACGGACGGGACTCGAACCCGCGACCCCCTGCGTGACAGGCAGGTATTCTAACCGACTGAACTACCGCTCCGCGTTGTGTTCCGTTGGGAACGAGGCGAATATTACGGATTGCCTCACCCTTCGTCAACGGTTTTTCTCATCTTTTGAATCGTTTGCTGCAAAAATCGCCCAAGTCGCTATTTTTAGCGCCTTTTACAGGTATTTATGCCCGCCAGAGGCAGGTTCCGCCCTTCTTCTGCACCAGATCAAGACGGGCTTCATGTGCTGCAAGCTCTTCATCTGTCGCAAAAACAACGCGTAACTTACTTGCCTGACGCACAATGCGCTGAATTGTTGTTTCACCTTGTTGCTGTTGTGTCTCTCCTTCCATCGCAAAAGCCATCGACGTTTGACCACCGGTCATCGCCAGATAAACTTCCGCAAGGATCTGGGCATCGAGTAATGCCCCATGCAGCGTTCGTTTACTGTTATCTATTTCGTAGCGGGCACATAACGCATCGAGGCTGTTGCGTTTACCGGGAAACATTTTCCTCGCCACCGCAAGGCTATCGGTGACCTTACAGAAGGTATTGGTCTTCGGAATATCGCGCTTAAGCAACGAAAACTCGTAGTCCATAAAGCCGATATCAAACGCTGCGTTATGGATCACCAACTCCGCGCCGCGGATATAGTCCATGAACTCATCGGCTACCTCGGCAAACGTGGGCTTATCGAGCAAAAATTCATCGGCAATACCATGTACGCCAAAGGCTTCCGGATCCACCAGCCGATCGGGTTTGAGATAAACATGGAAGTTATTGCCCGTCAGGCGACGGTTCACCACTTCAACGGCACCAATCTCAATGATCTTGTGGCCTTCATAGTGCGCACCAATCTGGTTCATACCGGTGGTTTCAGTATCGAGAACGATCTGGCGTGTAATTGCAGTGCTCATAGCGGTCATTTATGTCAGACTTGTCGTTTTACAGTTCGATTCAATTACAGGAAGTCTACCAGAGATGCTTAAACAGGTAGAAATTTTCACCGATGGTTCGTGTCTGGGTAATCCTGGACCTGGGGGTTACGGCGCTATTTTACGCTATCGCGGACGCGAGAAAACCTTTAGCGCTGGCTACACCCGCACCACCAACAACCGTATGGAGTTGATGGCCGCTATTGTCGCGCTGGAGGCGTTAAAAGAACATTGCAAAGTCATTTTGAGTACCGACAGCCAGTATGTCCGCCAGGGTATCACCCAGTGGATCCATAACTGGAAAAAACGTGGCTGGAAAACAGCAGACAAAAAACCAGTAAAAAATGTCGATCTCTGGCAACGTCTTGATGCTGCTCTGGGGCAGCATCAAATCAAATGGGAATGGGTTAAAGGCCATGCCGGACACCCGGAAAACGAACGCTGTGATGAACTGGCTCGTGCTGCGGCAATGAATCCCACACTGGAAGATACAGGCTATCAAGTCGAAGTTTAAGCCTGTGGTTTACGACATTGCCGGGTGGCACCAACCGCCTGGCGAATTCGCGGTTTATTCTTGCTCTGTTTCATCGGATTTAGCGTTAAAGGAATAGTCCGTTTCCGGGCAACAATAAGTTGTAAGCAACCAAGCGCAGGAATATGCGCATTCAATAGTTTTCCTCCGTGTTTGTTCCACGGGAGAACGTGGAAACGGCTGGCGTGTAGCACTTCAAAATTCAACAAAGAGAGCCAGTCCAGCTGCCGCATCAGAGTAAACATCCGGCTGTTATAGGGCGATGTTTTGCGCAATACCGGCACAAGTTTGCGTAATCCCATTAAACTGATGGGATTGAAGCCACTAATCACCAGCCAACCATCATCAATCAGTACCCGATCGGCTTCACGCAATAAACGATGCGGATCAGTGCACCACGGCAATGTATGTGCCAGTAGACAAACATCAACGGATTTATCGGCAAAAGGAAGATGAAGTGGGTCCGCCTGCACCTGGACGGGCATTCCTTGCGCAGAAACATTCACTTGATGAGAAACCGCGCACGCTTCGCAATTGATTTCTGCGCTTAAATTGCCAATCTTAAGCAGATGAAAACCATACATTTTAGTGAACCACGGGTTGAGCTGACGCTCCAGCGCCTTGCGATAAAGCTCTCCCCAGGGCAAATCGCCCCAGCAATCAGGAGCCACGACAGTTTGAGGGACTCTTGCCGGTTTCATCACAACCTTCCGTTTCACACTGAGAGGTAATCTATGAATCTTAACAGTATTCCCGCCTTTGATGACAATTACATCTGGGTTTTGAATGATGAAGCAGGTCGCTGTCTGATTGTCGATCCCGGGGACGCAGAGCCAGTATTAAACGCCATTTCCGCCAATAACTGGCAACCGGAGGCCATATTTCTCACCCACCATCACCACGATCACGTTGGCGGCGTAAAAGAACTGGTGGAAAAGTTTCCGCAAATTGTGGTGTATGGACCACAAGAGACACAAGATAAGGGAACAACACAGGTAGTCAAAGATGGCGAAACTGCCTTCGTTTTGGGGCATGAATTTAGTGTAATTGCCACACCGGGTCACACTTTAGGACATATCTGTTACTTCAGTAAACCTTATCTATTTTGCGGCGACACGCTGTTTTCTGGTGGGTGTGGTCGGTTGTTTGAAGGGACACCATCACAAATGTATCAATCACTTAGAAAGTTAAGTGCGTTACCTGACGACACATTGGTATGTTGTGCTCATGAATATACTTTATCAAATATGAAGTTTGCTTTGAGTATTCTTCCGCACGATTTGTCCATAAATGATTATTATCGTAAAGTTAAGGAGTTACGGGCAAAAAATCAAATAACACTACCCGTAATTCTGAAAAATGAGCGGCAAATTAATGTTTTTTTAAGAACGGAAGATATTGATTTAATTAATGTAATTAATGAAGAAACATTATTGCAACAACCTGAAGAACGTTTTGCATGGTTAAGGTCAAAGAAAGATAGGTTCTGATAAAACTTTCTTGTCATCGGCTCCGTTCGCCGTTATGATAGGTCGTCTTTTAAGCAACTATTGACACACACATGAAGGCAAAAGCGATATTACTCGCCTCTGTCCTGCTCGTGGGTTGCCAGAGCACCGGCAACGTTCAACAGCACGCACAGAGCCTTTCTGCAGCTGGTCAAGGGGAAGCAGCAAAGTTTACAAGTCAGGCACGATGGATGGACGATGGGACGTCTATCGCGCCAGATGGTGACTTGTGGGCTTTCATTGGCGACGAGCTAAAGATGGGAATTCCGGAAAACGACCGGATTCGCGAACAGAAACAGAAATATTTACGCAATAAGAGCTATCTCCACGATGTAACTTTACGGGCAGAGCCGTATATGTACTGGATAGCCGGGCAAGTTAAAAAACGTAACATGCCTATGGAACTGGTACTACTACCCATAGTGGAGAGCGCTTTTGATCCTCACGCAACGTCTGGCGCCAATGCCGCGGGCATCTGGCAGATCATTCCGAGCACGGGGCGCAATTATGGTTTGAAACAGACCCGCAATTATGACGCGCGTCGCGATGTTGTTGCTTCAACAACTGCCGCGCTGAACATGATGCAGCGTCTGAACAAGATGTTTGACGGCGACTGGCTTCTGACCGTAGCGGCTTATAACAGCGGCGAAGGTCGGGTCATGAAGGCAATTAAAACGAACAAAGCGCGTGGGAAATCCACGGACTTCTGGTCGTTACCGTTGCCGCAGGAAACGAAGCAGTACGTGCCTAAAATGCTGGCATTGAGTGATATTCTCAAAAACAGCAAGCGTTATGGCGTACGTCTGCCAACGACCGATGAAAGCCGTGCTCTGGCACGTGTGCACCTGAGCAGCCCGGTTGAAATGGCGAAGGTTGCAGATATGGCGGGGATTTCCGTCAGCAAGCTGAAGACATTCAACGCAGGCGTGAAAGGCTCCACGCTGGGCGCAAGTGGTCCGCAGTACGTGATGGTGCCAAAGAAGCATGCAGATCAACTGCGTGAATCTCTGGCTTCAGGCGAAATTGCTGCTGTACAGTCGACGCTGGTTGCCGACAATACGCCACTTAACAGCCGTGTTTACACCGTACGCTCTGGCGACACGCTTTCAAGTATCGCTTCACGTCTCGGCGTAAGCACCAAAGATTTGCAGCAGTGGAACAAACTGCGCGGATCTAAGCTGAAGCCAGGCCAAAGTTTGACGATTGGTGCAGGCAGTAGCGCACAGCGACTGGCAAACAACAGCGATAGCATTACGTATCGTGTGCGCAAAGGCGATTCGCTTTCAAGCATTGCTAAACGCCACGGCGTGAACATCAAAGATGTAATGCGCTGGAACAGCGACACTGCGAATCTGCAACCAGGCGATAAGCTGACGTTGTTTGTGAAAAACAACAACATGCCAGATTCCTGACAAACCAGATAATAAAAAAGGCACCGATTCCCCCGGTGCCTTTTTTATTTATGCCGCTTTATGTGCTTCTAGCATGATGATATCACTGGTGAAAGAGCCATCATTCTGCAAGGCAAAATACGTTTTCACCTCTGTCGATGCGCTCTGTTGGTAAATGCGAATAGCGTCTACTAACGCTTCTGGCGTACGCATTCTCGCTACCCATGAAGAAAATTCCAGCGGTAACTTATCTGTAATTAAATTATCAACTATCAGATTGGCTTCACTGATTAACGTCAACCACTCACCGCTGGCGTGGTTCCGTATGTGAGATGTATCGCGTAATGCTTCTACCGTCTGTAACCAGATGTCGCGCACTGGGTGACCCGGAGACATTACGTCCATCACAATCAGCAGACCACCGGGTTTCAATACCCGGTTCACTTCACGCAATGCTGCACCAACATCATGCCAATGATGGGCAGAATAACGGCTGATAACAATATCAAATGCGTTATCGGCAAATGGCAGGCTTTCGACATAACCCTGGCGGGTGGTGATATTTTTCAGTTGCCGGGCTTCGGCAGCTTGTGCCACGACATCCAGCATATGGGCAGATAAGTCATACGCCACCACCGTGCTCACGTTTTGCGCAGCGACAAAGCTGGCATGCCCTGCTCCGCAGCCCATATCAAGTACACTTGCATCAGGATAATCAGCCAGACGCACCGCCAGACGCTGTAAATCTTGTCCGGATGCATGTACGGTACTGGTCAGATATTCGCTGGCTTGAGAGCTAAACTGCTTTTCTACGTGGTCATGGTGGGATTGTGTTGTCATTGCGCTGTCCTTTTGTTATTTGAGTATAAAAGGGCAGCGCCAAACGTTGGTCTGCCCTGTGGCAGACCTGACATACCTTATTTATCAGGCTTGCCGGGACTGAATTCAACGAGTAGCGGATTGTGATCGGACGCGCGCGTAACCAGTACAGAAGCTTCGCTGACGTTCAGACCACGGTAGAAAACAAAATCGAGCGGGCGACCAAACGCCCGACGGCGCTGATCATCGGTAAAACGCACCTGGCGCAGCGACATTTCCCGCGCAAAGCGATATAACGCGTTCATCCTTCTACGGCTCCAGGCATTGAAATCTCCCGCCATAATGACCGGGCCACTGTGGTGAGCTATCTGATCGCCAATAGGAAGTAACTGCTTACTATAGACATCCACGCCCAGACTGAAGTTGACGGCGTGTATATTAACCACCATCAACAGGCGGGTGTCAGGTAACGGATAGACCGTCACCAGTGCCGACTTCGCCAGACGCAAAATGGGTTCTCGTTCACGTAACGGGCAGCAATACACTGGATGTGCCGCCGAAAGGGTCATTACGCCAGAAGGATGTTGTGGCAGCACGAAAGCGGGTACCTGATCGGCGGCAAGATAGTTAGCAGTCGCAAACTGTACTAACTCTGGCGTTGTCTGCGCTTCCTGCAATAACACCAGATGTGCATCTTTGCCGTAGTTCTTTAATACCGACAACCATTCAGCGCGTTGCTGTTTGTATATGTTCCACACCAGGATCCGAATACGCTCTTCGGTACTTAACGGTTCTCCAGGTGGTAATGCCTGGCCGATGCTCGCAAAAGACCCCGGCGGTAAGATCCTTTCCGCAGGTTGTCCGGCAACATAGCGCATGGCATAGGTGTTTTTTCGCACTTTTGACTTTGAAACCTCTATCACGTCAACCCTTCCGCACTCGGGAGGGTTCTACTGTTATAGGGATTTTAGCTCACTCTTTCAACGAGCAATTGTATATTGTTATGTAAGCAAGTGCTTACACCGGTCAGGATTTTGCTCATTATTGAGAACATTAAATCGGATGGCATATCTCGCATCCTGATGGTTTAATGACAAATAAATTCAAAATATCTCTTCTATTTTGCAACAGGAGCAAAAATGAAAGCCACGTCGGAAGAACTCGCCATTTTTGTTTCAGTCGTCGAAAGCGGCAGCTTTAGCCGGGCAGCGGAACAATTAGGGCAAGCAAACTCAGCGGTAAGCCGGGCGGTGAAAAAGCTGGAGATGAAACTTGGCGTTAGCCTGCTTAATCGGACCACGCGGCAACTTAGCCTGACGGAAGAAGGCGAGCGTTATTTTCGTCGCGTACAGTCAATTTTGCAGGAGATGGCAGCGGCAGAATCAGAAATTATGGAGACGCGTAATACACCGCGTGGACTGTTACGGATCGATGCCGCAACTCCAGTGGTGCTGCACTTTCTGATGCCGTTGATTAAGCCTTTTCGTGAACGCTATCCGGAAGTCACTTTATCGCTAGTCTCCTCCGAAACGATTATTAATTTGATCGAAAGAAAAGTGGATGTCGCGATACGCGCCGGTACGTTAACGGATTCCAGCTTACGTGCCAGGCCGCTATTTAACAGTTATCGAAAAATTATCGCCTCCCCCGATTATATTTCCCGCTACGGGAAGCCAGAAACGATCGACGATTTAAAGCAACATATTTGCCTGGGATTCACTGAACCCGCTTCCCTCAATACCTGGCCGATAGCCTGTAGCGATGGACAATTACATGAGGTTAAGTACGGTTTGTCATCCAATAGTGGGGAAACACTGAAACAGCTTTGCCTGAGTGGCAACGGGATTGCGTGTTTGTCCGACTACATGATCGACAAAGAAATCGCTCGCGGAGAATTGGTGGAGTTAATAGCAGATAAAGTGTTGCCAGTAGAAATGCCATTCAGTGCAGTCTATTACAGCGACCGTGCGGTAAGTACGCGCATCCGGGCTTTTATCGATTTCCTTAGCGAGCATGTAAAAACAGCTCCCGGAGGAGCTGTCAGAGAGGCTTAATCCCATTCAGGAGCCAGACCTTCCGGGCTAACCAGGCGGTCGTTGCAATCCAGTGCGGCGATCGCTTTTTTATCTTCGGCATCAAGCTGTAAATTTTGTGCCTTAAGATTACTCTCCAGGTTTTCACGTTTAGTAGAAGAAGGAATTACTGAGTAACCTTCCCCCATAGCCCACGCCAGAATCACTTGAGCCGGAGTCGCATTGTGTTTAGCTGCAATACGAGCAATAACCTCATCTTTCAGTGCCTTGCCATACGCCAGCGTCATATAGGAAGTAATATGGATACTGTGCTGTTTAGCCCAAGCGACCACTTTACGGTTTTGCAGATAAGGAGAGAGTTCAATCTGGTTAGTAGCGATGTTTTCAGCGCCAACAGCAGCAATCGCTTTTTCCATCAATGGGATCGTAAAGTTGGAAATACCGATCTCACGCGTCAGCCCTTGTTTTTTGGCTTCCAGCAGCGCCTGCATAAACTCTTCAACAGAGACTTCATCGTTTGGTGACGGCCAGTGGATTAGCGTCAGATCAACATAATCGGTACGCAATTTTTGCAGGCTCTCTTTCAGACTCGGGATCAATTTGTCTTTGCTGAGATTTTCAATCCAGATTTTAGTGGTGATGTGGAGTTCATGACGTGGCACGCCACTTTCTGCAATCGCCTGACCTACTGCGGCTTCGTTATCATAGATTTGTGCGGTATCAATTGCGCGATAATCAAGTTCAAGCGCCGTTTTCACAGATGAAATAACAACGTCGTCTTTCAGACGGAAAGTGCCTAAACCAAATGCAGGGATAGCCATAATATGCCTCTTTTAATGCTATTTTCGTTAACTGAGGTGATTATGGGCTTCAGACTGTTGCGGAAAAATGGCGTAAAACGCAGAGGATTTTTGCGATTTTGGCAATAATAGAAATACAAACGAAAAAAAACCTCGAGCGTTAACTCGAGGCTTCTTAGTAAGTGGCGGAACGGACGGGACTCGAACCCGCGACCCCCTGCGTGACAGGCAGGTATTCTAACCGACTGAACTACCGCTCCACCGAATTCTTTTACAACCACCGGTTTTATGACCGGCTTACTGCTTAATTTGATGCCTGGCAGTTCCCTACTCTCGCATGGGGAGACCCCACACTACCATCGGCGCTACGGCGTTTCACTTCTGAGTTCGGCATGGGGTCAGGTGGGACCACCGCGCTAAGGCCGCCAGGCAAATTCTGTTTTATCAACACGTCCCGTTATGACCTGTCGATTTAATCTGCTATCAAGCTTACTTATCGATGTCTCTTCCGCCAAAACATCTTCGGCGTTGTAAGGTTAAGCCTCACGGTTCATTAGTACCGGTTAGCTCAACGCATCGCTGCGCTTACACACCCGGCCTATCAACGTCGTCGTCTTCAACGTTCCTTCAGGACTCTCAAGGAGTCAGGGAGAACTCATCTCGGGGCAAGTTTCGTGCTTAGATGCTTTCAGCACTTATCTCTTCCGCATTTAGCTACCGGGCAGTGCCATTGGCATGACAACCCGAACACCAGTGATGCGTCCACTCCGGTCCTCTCGTACTAGGAGCAGCCCCCCTCAGTTCTCCAGCGCCCACGGCAGATAGGGACCGAACTGTCTCACGACGTTCTAAACCCAGCTCGCGTACCACTTTAAATGGCGAACAGCCATACCCTTGGGACCTACTTCAGCCCCAGGATGTGATGAGCCGACATCGAGGTGCCAAACACCGCCGTCGATATGAACTCTTGGGCGGTATCAGCCTGTTATCCCCGGAGTACCTTTTATCCGTTGAGCGATGGCCCTTCCATTCAGAACCACCGGATCACTATGACCTGCTTTCGCACCTGCTCGCGCCGTCACGCTCGCAGTCAAGCTGGCTTATGCCATTGCACTAACCTCCTGATGTCCGACCAGGATTAGCCAACCTTCGTGCTCCTCCGTTACTCTTTAGGAGGAGACCGCCCCAGTCAAACTACCCACCAGACACTGTCCGCAACCCCGGTAAGGGGCCCACGTTAGAACATCAAACATTAAAGGGTGGTATTTCAAGGTCGGCTCCATGCAGACTGGCGTCCACACTTCAAAGCCTCCCACCTATCCTACACATCAAGGCTCAATGTTCAGTGTCAAGCTATAGTAAAGGTTCACGGGGTCTTTCCGTCTTGCCGCGGGTACACTGCATCTTCACAGCGAGTTCAATTTCACTGAGTCTCGGGTGGAGACAGCCTGGCCATCATTACGCCATTCGTGCAGGTCGGAACTTACCCGACAAGGAATTTCGCTACCTTAGGACCGTTATAGTTACGGCCGCCGTTTACCGGGGCTTCGATCAAGAGCTTCGCGTTACCGCTAACCCCATCAATTAACCTTCCGGCACCGGGCAGGCGTCACACCGTATACGTCCACTTTCGTGTTTGCACAGTGC